>ERZ506993.33-NODE-33-length-162365-cov-8.13573_pt1 | contig 162365 bp, 130 predicted proteins | sample MGYA00513167_ERZ506993 | MGnify/ENA metagenome assembly ERZ506993 | reverse complement strand
TGCCATTTCTTGACAGCTTAGATTAGTGCGCCACTTTTTGGCTGTCCTCTACTTTTTTTCACACTAAACCCTCCTGATCTTAGCTGTTTTTATTAGATAACCATATCTTATCAGGATATGTATTGTGCATATCTTCTTTTTTATACACAATATTTACTAGATTATACACTATTTTTACTTCCAATAAAAAAAGGAGCCCGGTTACTCCGAACTCCCTGTCTTCTCCAGCTAACGTTCTGCCAAAAATTCTTTTGGTGTCTGATCCGTATATTCCTTAAAAATTTTTAAAAAATATCCGTAGTTTTTAAATCCACACAGACTAACTACCTCTTTCAAAGGATGCTTTTCGTTGAGCAATTTTTTTGCATACTCTACCCGAATACGATTAAGGAATCCGGTAAGGGTCATTCCCGTCTCTTCATGAAAAATCCTGCTTAAATAAGAACTGTTTACTCCGACATAGGAAGCACAGCTGCTTAGGCTAATCGTTTCCCTGTAATGCTCCTGCAGATATCCTACCGCCATATTTACTGGCTCAGAAAAACAATCTAATTCCATTCCTGACTTAATTTCGCGTAAGACATTAAGATATAATCCTGATATGTTGGCAGACAATACACTTCTGCTTTTTCCACGAGTATATTCAAAAAGTTCGAAATTTTTTGGTATAAAATCTAAACCAATCTTATTTTCCCTTGAAATCCGCTCCAATAAATCCAGGAGTTCCTTGGTTACCATAATAAACAGCGCTTCCTTATCCGGAGGAATCTGTTCGTAAATTTCCTTTACCATACTTTCAGCTGCAATTGGATCCACACTATTGACAGCAGACAGCAGCCTGTTTTGCTGTTCAATAGTCATCGCTAACGGAGTTGCTATTTTACTTGGATTCTCCTCTTTTTCTTCCAACTTATGCTGAACAAATGAACGTAACGCATTATCCGAAAAAAAGGGGGAGCAGGTTTGCATCCCGATTTGTACACTATAGACACGCCGAATACTGTCTTGCGCAATCATATAGCTTTTCTCTGTATCTTCCCTAATCCTAGCTTCTGACACCTCTTCATAAAAACGGTTAATGATTACAAAACGTTCCGGAGCCACATGGAGCGCCAACACATCCATACCATTCTCCGAACCTTCTTCAAAGATACGTCCAATTCCTTCTATTATAGCTTTTCGTGCTGTTTCTGAATAATTTTTTAGCAGTGTAACCCATACCAGCGTAACCATTTTTCTTGAATTATCCGACGTAAACGGATTAATACCATTATTAAGAAGCCAATCCGATGCCATGCTTCGTAACTCCTGTTTTGCTTCCCAGGGAGACATTTTACTTCTTTTTTCAGCAATACTTTGCAGCATATGCTCCAGCAGCTCTTCTGAAAGCCTCGATTTAAGGATATAATCATGTGCGCCATTTTTTAAAATTTCCCTCACATAATCATAATCATCATAGCTGCTGATTGCGATCATGGAAACTCCCGGATATTTCTTTGCAATTATTTCGGATAGAACTACACCATTTTTCCCCGGCATTGATACATCTAAAATAACCACATCTGTTTTTCTTCCAGCTAGAAATTTTATTGCTTCATCAGTCCCCCTTGCTTCTCCCGCCAGAATAAAACTGCCATTCTCCCATATTTTCATCTTGCGGATATAATTTCGGAACACTTTCTCATCATCAACGATTAAAACAGAAAGTGGCATTTTTTTCACCCTCCCCTGGTAACCTTAACTCAACACAAGTAAACATTTTCCTCAGGCTATAAATGGTTCCCCCATATTGCTCCCCATAAATCAGACGAATTCGGTTAAGAACATTTGCAAAACCCACCCTGCGAAAACCTGATTTATCCTTTTTGGTTACTTCTTCCAGAAGCTGTTCTATTTGTTCACGGCTCATTCCACGCCCATTATCCATTATTTTAAAGACTACCTCACCCTCCAGCCTAAATATCTTTATTTGAATTACGCCTCCTGTTTCCATTTCACCTATACCATGTATCAGAGCATTTTCAACAATAGGCTGTAAAAGAAGCTTTGGTATTCTATAAGTCCATAATTCTTCATCAACATCCCAAATAAGCTGGAAGTCCCCTCTATATTTAAACCGTTCTATCGTAACATAATTTTCAATATATTCCCTTTCTTCCCATAATGTAATAAATTCATCCCTATTAGATAGAACGCTGCGTAAAAGCTCCGAAAGTGCAACGGCAACCTTTTCAATTTCAACTTCATTGCGCATATGGGCAACATATTGAATACTATCTATAGAATTGTACAGGAAATGCGGTTCTATTTGGATTGCCAGCACATCCATCTCCGCTTCCTTTTTCATTCTTTCCTTCTGCTTCACTTCCTCCAACAAAATCCCAATTCTCTCCACCATTTCATTAAAAGTTGTGGACAAAAGACCAATTTCATCCGGAACTGTTATATTGGAACGCACCAAGAGATTTCCTTTTTGAATCTCCTTCATACTTTCTGTCAGTTTATGCAGATTTCTACAAAGCTTACCTGAAAGATAAACAGAAGCCGCAACAGCAAATAACACTGCCGCAACCCCAATAAGGAAAAATTTTTCTTTGAGTTTATCTGTATCCTGCAAAAGTAAACGGTAAGGAAGTATACTAACTGTTGTCATTTTTTCTGTTCCTGCACCATAGCGGATGAAATATTGCTTTTCATTATTCCAGTTTATATATCCGGTATTACTTCCTGCCGCATCTACCTGAGAAAGCAGCTGCACCTCCTCTCCATTTTCCGACGCATTGGTATAAAATAAATCTTTTCCCGGACCATAAATATAAATATCAACTGCTTCTAATGGTTCCAACTGCCAAGTGGCAACCAAAATATCGTAATTCAATGATATAACCACCGCAGCTACTGCCTTGCCTTTCGATATAATGGGGCATCCCAAAAGAACCTCTTTTTCATCTTTATCATAAAAAATTCCGGAACGTTCTGTCTCCAGCGCCTTTTTCATAGCTGACTTTTCCAGATCCTTTTTCATAATCAGCTCTGATTTAGCCTGATATATTCTCCCATCTTCCGTCACTACCAAAATGTTCTCAATATATTCTTTTTGACTCATCAAACCGGTCAGAAAACTACGAATTTTCTTTTTTTGCTGATAGTCATCATAGGATGCTTCCACAAATAAGGACTTCATATTGGGTAAAATAATTTCCTGTTCTGTTGCAACAGCAAGAGATATTTTCCGGGCCTCTGTCAGCATACTATTAAAATTTTCATCTGCAAATGAAATATACTGTGTCATATATAGTTCTGTAGTATCTTTAATTGTATTAATCTCTGTATAATACGATATAACAAGTGATACAAGCGTTGTGCCTAACGCAATTAATACTGAAACCATTAATATCTTCACTTGTATCGAATGTATTTTAAATTTTTTTCCGATTATGTTATAGTGCATTTTCATACTATTTCGCCTTATTCTTCAAACAGCAAACAAACCACGGCTCCCGCCTCATACACTCTTTTTTTTGCGAGCATCCCTGTATCAGGATCCCTTTCAAAAACCACCAGATTATCACTGTCCTGGTTTGCCGCAAGCAGCCAGCCGCCGGACGGCGATAATATAAAGCCCCTGGGATTTTTCCCTTCTGAAGATATCCACTGCACCGGGCTTAAAAGCCCGTCGTTATCCACAGCGAATACCCCTATCGTATCCGTGCCCCGGTTCCCCACATAAATAAATCTGCCGTCCTCAGAAAGCGCAATGCCGCCGATGGAGCTTTCTGCATCCCCGGCTTCCTCCGGCAGGCTGGAAACCACCTGCACAAAAGACAGTCGCCGATTCTCCTTCTCCCATCTGTACACCGCGATCCTGTTTTTCAGCTCGCAGGTCACATACAGCATATCTCCTTCCCTGGAAAAAGCGAAGCTCCTCGGCCCGCTTCCCGCCTCCAGAAAAACAGATGCCGCGCACTTACCCGGCTTTCCGTCCGCTTCCAGCTCATAGCAGGATATCTCATCCGTTCCCAAATCCGCAATCCACACAAACCCGTCCTTGACCGCAGCACTGTGTACATGCGGCTTCTCCTGCCTCACCGGATGGCGCAGCCCCTCTCTGCCGTCCGCATTCTCCTTTTCCCCAAAGCGATGTACCAGCTGCAAATCCATCTCCGCCAGCCCGCCGTCTGCCGCCAGCCGGAAACAGCTCATGCTTCCGCCGTTATAATTGGCAGTAAATACATGCCCGCCCGAACCGTCACAGCTTACATGGCAGGGAGCCGCACCCATTACGGGAAGGATGCTGTCCGCCTCCAGGCACCCACGCGCGTCAATATGGTAAGCGCTGAGCGCGCCTCCCATAGTTCCCTCATAATCATCCAGCTCATTTACCGCATAAAGCATTTTCCCATCCGGCGACAAAGTAAGCCAGGACGCATTGAGAACCTCCGGCCAGCTTTTTTCAAGCCTCACTTCTCCTGCAGACTCATCAAACTCCCAGAGACAGATCCCCTCTCCCTTTCCCAGATAGACACTGCCGTCCCCCGTGACTACAGGCGCATTATAGCTGCCTGTGTATAACTTTACTTTTTTCCCGTTCTCCTGTGGATACATTTCATTCTCCTTCCAACACTTTATAAAGATAAGCATTTCCCTTTTTTCCAACCCGCTCCACAACCCCGGCATAAGCCAGGATTTGCAGCACCACCTGCGCCAGGCTGGCCCTGATATGTACTTCTTTGGCAAACTCCTTCCCTGTAAAAGGCTCCGGTATCCCATAGGGAACCAACTGCAGATAATCCCTGGGACAGTCGATATCCATTACCTCCACCAGCTCCAGCGGAATCCTGTCGAATCGGGAGGAGCCCTTCTTCCTGTCCCGGCTCCATCCATTCAGCAGCCGGTATTCCTCCATATTTATAAACACAAACTTTAAATGCAGATTTTCATCCAGAAGAAAATTTTTAATCCGGTACAGCTCCTTGAAAGCCACATACGGATTCCCCTTCACCGGCGATTTTCTCCGGCTGCTGAATTCCCCTGTTTCCTCATCAATCCAAATCAGCCATTTTTCATAGGGAATCGGATAAACAATCGTCACCGGATAAAGCGGCAGAAATTTCCCCAGCTTATCCCTCATCCGGTCAAAATTCCTCGTCTGTATCTCCACGATTTCCGTTCCGGTATAAATATCCGCCACACAGCCCTCTATGGGAATTTCATGCATGTCCTCATCCGGCGCGTAAAAATTCTTCAGCACCGCATGTACCGTCTTTTCCGAAAGCGTACCGATCCCCTGCTTTTCCCGCTCTATTCCTACAATCTTATCCCTGGCCCACTCAAAACGTTCCTTATCGGTCACGGCTAATCTATCCTTTCCGCCGCCGTACCGCACCTGCAGACAAAAATCCATTCCCGACAGCTCTTTTATCAATCCTATCATACCTCATTATTATATAAATTGCACAATTTTTGTTAAAAATGCGTAAAATAAATTGCTATTTCCCCGGAAAATATTTATACTAAGAAAAAGAGAACTTGTGCCGCAGATGTGCGGCGGAAGGAGTAGCCTATGAAAATGCTATTAGCTATCGTGCACAATGAAGATGCACCCTTACTCATTAATGAACTGAATGAAAAAAAGTATTTCGTAACCAAGCTCGCTACCACCGGCGGATTCCTGAAAAAAGGAAACACCACCCTTCTCCTTGGTATTGAAGACGAAAAGGTGGATGAGGTATGCGACATTATCAAACAGCATTCCGGCAAACGCCAGCAGATCATGTACACCCCGCCAGCTCCGTCAAACTGTAATGTATACCCCAATGCCGTATCCTCCGTCCCCGTAAACGTAGAGGTAGGAGGCGCCACCATCTTCATCATGCCTGTAGATGATTTCCGTAAAGTCTGAGCCGTCACCCAAACGCCTTCTCAGAAGGAAACTTATCCGCAGCACAGAAAAGGGAACAGGACAACTGAAGTCCCGCACCCCCAATTCATAACAAATACTTTCTATCTTCACTTTTAAAAATGAGCTAGCCCTAACAAAAAAATCAGCCCTTCCATAGCCCCAACTGCCTGAACCCCCGTTGCCCGCAACGCTGTCCACAAGCGGCAAAAGCCGCTTACAAAGCAGTTAAAACCAGCTATGAAAGGGCTGACTTTTATCTATTCTAACCATCATACTCAAATCCTTTTATCCCCAACATAAACTAAACCTGGATATCCAAAACCTAAATATCTTAACTCCAAATACTTCCCCCACCTCACTCTTTCTTCCCCACATTAAGACGATATATCTAAGAGACATTCAGTAACATTATGAGCGGCCGGAAACAGCCTCCTCCTCTCAGAATTCCGTTTTCCCCCCTCTAATAATACCCCTTAATCTCGCTCTCCTCTATCTCCCGAACCACCTCCCTCATTTTCTGAAGCTCTGAGATGTAATTTTCCGGGGTAAGGCGGTAGTTATCCTGCTGCATTTGGGTTACCATATAGTGATTGATATCCGCCGTAAAATGGATGGGATCCATATAGAGATCCAGATTATAAATAATATCCGTATCATTCTGGAAATAGTACAGCTTAACATTATCACAGGGGAGCAGGGCCTGGATGGAGGCCTGGGCGGCATAGAGAACCTGGTTGAGCTCTCCGGTCCGGTTCATATTGTCCCACCACAAAAGGGAATAGGGAGGATAAAAGAAATAAAAGTCCGTGTCGGGATGGGCTTTTACCTGCTTCACCAGTAGCTCCACATTGGCATCTACGACAGCCTTGTACTGATCCTCCGTTTTCATGGGCGCAGTTTCGGCCGGGCGGTCATAGTGGGACAGGGCCTCTTTCGTTCCGAAGGTTTTGTATTGTGCCCAGTTATAGGAGGCGCCTTCGTCGTAATCATCCAGGAAGGTTTCCGCCAGCATGTAGGGGATGTCCTCAAAAATCACATCCTTGTTAAGAAGATAATTTACATCATTGAAGGGGTTTTTGTCATAGAGGTAAAGAGGCATGGAAGCATCCGGGAATTCGGCCCCTGGGTTGCCTCCCAGGGCAAACAGATCCAGGCTGTAAAAAATATTTTTGATTTCACGCTCTTCAAACGCCTGGGTCAGGTAGTAATCCAGCTGGGCGGTAATGCCGGAGCTTTTGATGGCCTTGATGGTAGTTGCTCCAAAGGCTTCATTAAACCATTTGTTATTGAAGTTCTCCGCGGTGGAGGAACCCACAAGCAGGCTGTCATAATTGAAATTGCGGATGGTGCCGATGCTCTGGTATTCCTTTTTGGTCAGCACGGCCTTCAGTGGGGCGACCGGCCCGTGATAGTGGAAAAAGGGGTCGAAAAAGAGCACCAGCGCTGCTGCCGCGATGAAAAGGATGGCTGCTGTAATTGTAAAATTTTTCAAAAACTTCCGATACATATTTTCTCCGTGCCTTTCAGGCCTGCCGCAGCTGCCGGCGGCTTAGAAATTGAAATAAACAAAAGAGCTTACACCGGAAAGGGAAATGACCGACCAGGCGAATAAAAATGCCAGGGCAATCGTGAACCTGCCGGTTATTTTTTTCTGCTCCGTAATCTGCTGTGCCGTACTGCGGGTGAGTACCACCGCGGATATTGCCGTAACGAGCAGCATCATGCCGATCTGTACCAGGCTTATCAGGCCGGGGGCCATCATGGAAAGCGCTTTGGTAACGATATAGATTTCCGACGGCTCCATGGCGGCGGCCAGGTTCACCAGGCTTCCGTTGTACTGGAAGGACAGGATACGGCCCAGCAGGTGAAAGCCGTCCGCCAGGCTGTCCGCCCGGAAAAATACAAAGGCCATGCACACGTAGGAAAAAGTAAAAAGGCGGCAGAGCCATTTCTTTTTGATGGAAAAGAGCTTCAGGCTGTTAAAGGCAACGCCGATCCCGTGAAGCAGCCCCCAGAACACGAAGGTCCAGTTGGCACCGTGCCACAGGCCGCTGATCAGAAAGGTGATCAGGGTGTTTATGATAGTCCTGGCCTTTCCCCTGCGGCTTCCTCCCAGAGGAAAATAGATATAGGTCTGTAAAAAGGAGCTGAGGGTAATATGCCATCTTTTCCAGAAATCCTTGACCGACACCGCCTTATAGGGAGAATTGAAATTTTCCGGGATTGTAATACGGAACATTTTTCCCACACCGATGGCCATGTCCGAATAGCCGCTGAAGTCGAAATAAAGCTCCAGCGTATAGAAGCAGGCTGTCAGAAGGGCTGAAACAGTGTCCAGGGAACCGATATTTTCATAGCCGTAATTCACGGCCAGCATGAGCGTGTCGGCCAGAAGCACTTTTTTCCCAAGGCCCATGGTAAACTGCATAACGCCCTTTGCAAAGCTTTCCTCATCAAAATGCCTGCGTGAAATATCACGGAACTGGGAAACCGTCGCCGCGTGCAGCACAATCGGTCCGGAAATAAGGGACGGGAAAAATGTGACAAAGCTCAGATAATCCAGCAGCCCGTAATGAGGCGCTTCCCCCCGGCACCTGTCAATGAGGAAGGAAAGCTGCTGGAACGTAAAAAAGCTGATTCCCAGCGGAAGAAGGATGTTCTTCATCTGGAAACCGGCACGGAACAACGCATTGATATTTTCCAGGAAAAAATTGCAATATTTAAAATATCCCAGCGCCCCCAGATTGCCGAGGCAGCCAAGGAGCATCAACGTTTTCCTCATTTTCGGGGTGTCTTTTTTTGTAAGTATCAGGCTGATCCCATAATTAAAGAGACAGCTTCCGGCTATCACCCACAGGAAGCTGACGTTAAAATAAGCATAAAACCACAGGGACATCCCAATCAGATATCCCTGTGCCAGCTTATATTGTCTGCATTTGTTAAGAACCAACCAGCCCGCCAGTGCGAGAGGCAGAAACAGAAAAATAAAAACGTATGAGTTAAAAAGCATTCAGTCCTCCTAAGAAACCAGTGCTGATTCCGGATCCTGGGGCATTTTATCCTTTGAGTAAAGAACCTTCAGGATAATAGGCGTAAGGATAGAGGAAAATACAATCAAAAGGATGACCGCCGTAAAGTATACGGGATTAAGCAGCCCCACGTTCAACCCCTTCTGCGCAACAATCAGGGCAACCTCTCCTCTGGTCATCATACCCACGCCGATTTTCAGGGAATCCGCCGCATTGAAACGGCAGGCCTTTGCCATCAGGCCGCAGCCCACGATCTTGGTAAGCAGCCCCACCAGAACAAAACATACGGCAAAAAGAAGAATGGACATATTCATGTCGCCGATATCTGTTTTCAAACCGATGCTGACGAAGAAAATCGGCCCGAATATCATATAGGAATTGATATCCATCTTACGGGCAATATAGTCGGAATCCTGAATGGAGCAGAGGATCAGTCCTGCCACATAGGCCCCTGTGATGTCCGCAATCCCAAAATATTTTTCCGCAATATATGCCATGGCAAAGCAGAGAGCCAGGCCCATGATGGGAATTCTTCTCGTATGGGGATATCTTTTATCCATCCATTTAAATACAATATAGCATACGAAGCCAACACCAATGGCAAACAGAAAAAACAGAACCGTGTCCATGACTACCGTTCCGGGATTGGATTCGGGATTTTTAAAGCCGATAACAAAGGTCAGGACAATGATGCCGATAACATCGTCGATTATCGCCGCGCTCAGGATTGTGGTTCCCACCTTCCCCTTCAGCTTGCCCATTTCCTTCAGCGATTCCACGGTAATGCTGACCGAAGTTGCAGTGAGAATTACGCCCATGAACACCGCTTTATAAAAGTCCTCCGATCCCCAGGGCATAAATCCGTAAAAGCACATATACAGCAGCGCGCCGCCGATCAATGGAATGCCTACGCCGCAGGTGGCTATCAACAGCGCTATCGGTCCTGTTTTCATCAGCTCACGCAGGTTGGTGCCAAGTCCTGCTGAAAACATGAGGAGTATAACGCCGATTTCTGCCATCTGCAGAATAAATTCCGACTGCTGCACCAGTCCAAGGAGACTTGGCCCCAAAAGAAGTCCTGCCACAATTTCACCCACTACCTGGGGCGCCTTGCATTTTCTTGCCAGGATCGCAAAAACCTTTGCCGCTACTATGATAATCGCCAAATCCTTAAACACACTATAAGCTTCCATGATATCCTCCTCATCGTATCTTCGGGTAATCAAACCACCGTCCAGGAGTTCCTTCTCCCCCTGTCCGGTCCGTACCGCCCTGCGGGCACAGAAAGTTCGCAGGTGTTTTCCCGGCGTGCCTTAAACGGCAATCCAACACCTGCGCTGCTTTCATAAAAAATGTATCTGCTACTTTCTGGACTGGATAAAGCTTTCCACTTCCTCCACTTCAGGCATTACGCGAAGCGCACCCTTCCTGGTGGTAACAATGGACGCCGCCGCGTTGGCGAAGGTAAGCATTTCCTTCAGCTTTTCTTCATCCAGCTTATCAAGGCCGTATTTCAGTATGTAGTGAAGACAGCTTCCGCCGAAGGTATCCCCTGCTCCTGTTGTTTCAATCGTGCTTTCCTGCAGGAACGGCGCCGCATCCACCTTCAGATCCTTATAATAAGCCCTGCTGCCGTCCCTTCCCATGGAAAGAAGAATCAGAGGAATCTGGTACTGCTCACGGAGCCTGGCAATTCCCGCATCGAAATCCTCTTCTCCGGTAAACCACTGGATTTCATTATCGGAAATCTTCAGCACGTCACACTGTCCCAGCCCATACGCCACCTGAACTCTGGCATCCTCCAGAGACTTCCACAGCGGAGGTCTTAAATTCGGATCAAAGGAAATCACGGCTCCGCTTTCCTTTGCCACCGCAATGGCCCTTTTGGTCGCCTCCCGCACACCGTCGTGAGTCATGGAAAGCGTTCCAAAATGGAAAATACGGGACTCCCTGATAAGCTCCTCATTCACCTCATCCGCCGTAAGCATCATATCTGCACCGGGATTGCGGAAAAAGGAAAAATCCCTGTCCCCATCCTCAAAGGTCTGTACGAAAGCCAGGGTTGTCCGTGCATTCTCGTCCACAATCAGGTTTGAAGTATTGATTCCCACTTCCTCCAGCGTTGCCTTCAGCTTCAGGCCAAATATATCTTTTCCCACTTTTCCTACAAAAGCGGTGGGGTGTCCGCATTTATTCAGCATCGCCAGTACGTTGCAGGGTGCCCCGCCCGGATTCGCCTCAAACAGTGTATTTCCCTGAGCGCTCTTTCCATTGTCGGTAAAATCAATCAAAAGCTCTCCAAGTGCTGTCACATCAAATTTTTTCATAACATAAACGTCCGCCCTTCCTGTTTTATATAGCCCAAACCGGCTGATTGTAATTTTATTCTATCAGCTTTTAGGAAAAATGAAAAGAATTTTTCGGGGAAAGTTTGGGTCTATAAGCCGCTTAGTTAATCAAGCTGTCTACCCGCCTGTTTCCCGGTATTTATCGGCCTGCTTCCGCTTTGGCTTGACAGCCCGGACATATGAAATTAAAGTGGGAATATGGAAACGTAACAGTTGGGGTAGGCGGGTATTGCTTACGGAAACCACTTATGGAGGGGACGGAATGAGCAGTGATGATATTAAAAAAATTGTAATTTCCCTGGGAGCAGATTTGTGTAAAATCGCGGGAATAGAAAGGTTTGAGGATGCGCCGGAAGGGTATCATCCCCGGGATGTGCTGCCTTCATGCAATTCAGTGATTTCTTTTGCATGCAGGTTTCCGGCGGGTACCCTGGCGTGCAGGACTGCGGTCCCTTACACAAGGGTTAGGAACTCCATTACCGCTAAAATGGACGCCATTGCCCTGGATTTATGTATTGAACTGGAAAAAATGGGGTTTTTAGCAGTTCCTGTTCCTACCAATGAAAGCCAGTGGGATGATAAAACAGGACGTTGGCGTTCCATTGTTTCCCAGAAGCATGCCGCGCAGGCTGCGGGACTGGGAACCATAGGAAGGCATTCCCTGCTTATAACGCCTGAATTCGGAAGCATGGTCTGGCTGGGTGCAGTTCTTACGGAGGCGGAACTGGCGGAGGATCCTGTCCTTGAAAAAATCTGTAACGACTGTAACCTGTGCGTGGAAGCCTGCCCCCATAACGCGCTTGAAAAAGCAGAACTTAACCAGCAGGTATGTTGGGATAATGCCTTCGGAGATAATGAGGATACCAGGAATTGGGAAATATACTGTCATAAATGCAGGGATATCTGCCCTTTCAACTTGGGTAGCGAAAATAAGAATTTGAAAAGATAGTATTTTACCAGAATGGATTTGAATCTGTGCGTAAGACTACGGTATTCAACTGACATGAAAATAACCGACCAGATAATTGTCTGATCGGTTATTTTACTACGCAACCTTACCGTTATAATCCGTTACCGGATTTCACTGGCGAATACTTTTGCTTTCGCGATGATTAAATCCAGTTTTTCCTGTTAATCATCCTGGCCAAACCAGGAATGCCCCATCGTATTCAGCATTTGGTCTGCGGCCTCCGGGCCGGAGGTTCCCTGTGCGTATGTGACAATGGGAAGGTTTTCTTCCTGGTAAATCCGCTTCATTCCGCTCACATAACGCCAGCCTGCCTCGATTTGATCCCACTGGGAGAACCAGGAGCGTTCGCCGCGCATACAGGCGCCCAGAAGGCGTTCATAGGCTTCGGGAGTATTGATGCGGTTTTCCACGACGCAGCTTTGGCAGAAGTCCATTTTTGTCTGGATGACTTCCTCGGATTCCCCGGGGCGTTTGATATTGAACTGAAAGTAAACGCCCTCCATGGGCTGGATTTTAATGAGAAGCACGTTGTTTTCGCCATTTTCTTCCGTCTGCCGGAAAATCACGGCTACCTCCATCTCCCTGCGTCCCAGCTTTTTCCCTGTGCGGATATAAAAGGGGACGTCCTGCCAGCGTTCATTGTCAACGAACAGCCGCAGTGCAGCATAGGTCTCCGTGGTGGAGTCGGGCTTTACCCCCTTTTCCTCCCGATAGCCTTCATACTGCCCCAGTACGAGCATATCCCGTATAGTTTCCCCGGATGCCGGCCGAAGCGCCTTCAGCACCTTCAGCTGTTCCTCATGCAGATCCTCTCCCTTAAAAGAAGCCGGACGTTCCATAGCCACGATGGAAAGTATCTGCAGCAGATGGTTCTGCACCATATCCTTCATCGCGCCACTGGTATCATAATAACCGGCCCTGTTTTCCACGCCCACATCCTCCATGGCCGAAATCTGGATGCAGCTGACCGCGTCCCTGTTCCAGTTGTTTGCAAAAACCGGATTGGTGAAGCGGATGATCTGCATGTTGCGGACCATTTCTTTTCCCAGATAATGATCGATACGGTAAATCCGATCCGGCGCAAAAATCTCCTCCAGCCGCCTGCTCAGCTCCTTTGCCGACTCAAGATCTTCCCCGAAAGGTTTTTCCAGAATCACCTTGCCCTTTCCGGCCTCATGGATCCCGTCCAGCCCTTCCGCAATCGTACTGAAAAACCGCGGCGCCACCGCAAAGTAAAAAATATGCTCACTCAGGCCCCTTTCCTTATAATAATTCTCCAAACCCTCATAGGCTGCCGGATCTGAAAAATCCATCCGGTAATACTCTATTTTCTCTGAAAAATCTTTATATTTCTCTTCCGTAAAGGGCAGCCTGGAAAACTGCTTTACCCAATCCCTTGCGATCTGCCGGTATTCCCCGGAGGTATAGTTTCTCCTGCCGATGATTACAATATCATACCCAGCTCCCTCGCCCCCTGTCACATGCATATTATACATGGCCGGAAGCAGCTTTCTGAAGGTCAGATCCCCGGTCCCGCCGAAAATAGTAATTGTTTTTTTCAATTTCTTTTCCCCCAATCATGATGAAACGTGCCTTCCCGGTCCGTACGCTCAAACGTATGGGCCCCAAAGCAGTCCCTCTGCGCCTGAATCAGGTTGGCTCCGGTATATCCGCCTCTGAATGCATCGAAATAAGAGAGCGCTTCAGTCATTGCCGGAAGCGGCAGACCGCTGCGGATGCCCTCCGCCGCCGCATGACGTAGCCCACCCTGGCACTCCTCCAGACGGCTCCTGAAAAATTCATCCAGCATCAGATTATCCAGCTCCGGATTTTTCCAGTAAGCCTCAGTTATATCATTCAAAAATACGGCCTGGATAATACATCCCGCCCTGAAAATGGATGCGATTTTCCCTAAATCAAGGTTCCAGCCATATTTCTTCGAAGCATCGCGCATCAGATCAAAGCCCTGGGCATAAGCCGCGATTTTGGCCGCATACAACGCATCCCTTACCTGATTTTTGAAAAGTTCCCTGTTCTCCGCCTTCACAGGCTCCGGCCCGGAAAGCAGACCCGCTGCTTTTTTTCTCAGCTCTGTATGATTGGACAGGATCCTGGCGTTGCAGGCGGCCGTAATCATGGAAATATCCACGCCCTGCTTCATGGATTCTATGCTCGCCCAGCGTCCCGTACCCTTTTGGGCCGCACTGTCCACAATGTAATCCAGCAGCTCTCCCGCTTCAAAATCATCCTTTTCCCTGAAAATATCAGCCGTAATCCCAATCAGGTAGCTCTTCAGCTCTCCCTGGTTCCATTCCTCAAAAATATCGCCCAGCTCAGCATTGGTATAGCCAGCCACCGACCTCAGGAGAATATATGCCTCAGCAATCAGCTGCATATCCGCATACTCAATTCCATTGTGTACCATTTTTACATAATGCCCTGCGCCGTCCGGTCCGATATAGGTACAGCACGGCTCGCCCTCGGCATAAGCCGCTATTTTTTCCAGCACAGGCCGGATCTGTTCATACGCTTCCTTCTCACCGCCGGGCATAATGGACGGACCGCGCCTGGCCCCTTCCTCACCGCCGGAAATCCCCACGCCGAAATAACGGATTCCCTTTTCCTTCAGCGCCTCATAACGCCTTCTGGTATCCTCAAAAAAGGAATTTCCCCCGTCCAGGATAATATCCCCTTCCTCCAGAAGCTCTGTCAGCTGGCCGATTACCGCATCCACGGCCCCTCCGGCCTTGATCATCAGCATCACCTTTCTCGGCCGCGCCAGCGCCTCCACAAACTCCCTCAAATCATAAAAAGGCGTAAAATTATCATGAGGATATTCCTTCACCATCGCTTCCGTCACCTCCCGGCTCCTGTTATAGCCGGCTACCCGGAACCCCTTATCCGCCATATTAAGCGCCAGGCTCCTTCCCATTACTGCAAGTCCTATCATACCAATATCAAATGTTCCCATCTCTTCTTTCCTTTCTTTTTATGTGCATACTATTTTTTTCTATATTTAAGTCCGCAGCAATATGAATTTACAAACTATTAAAAAATCCATACTCCGCAAATCATTACTGCCTTTTTCCGGTACAGCCATTTCGGTACTCTGCCAGCCTATTCCTCCAACGCAATACAAACAGCTCTTCCCGTCCGTACCCGTCCGCATTCCTCTCCGATCCGTCCGCTCCCCTGATCCACAGGAAAGCTTACCAAATCCCTTGAATCCCTGTTTGCCGTTATCAGAAACCTGCCGTCCGCCGCCAGCACCAAATCCCTTGGATGCCTGCCTCCGCACTCCTTCCTCTGCACCACCTTCCCAGTCCCTTCCTCCAGAGAAACTACCACAACAATATCCGCTCCCCTGACACTTACATAAAGGAACCTTTCATCCGCCGACAGCCGTATGGCTGCCGCCTCATTCCCGCTTTCCTCCGTTCCGTCAAGAAGCCCCAGATTCCACGCTTCCCTGAATTTCCCATCCTCCATCATATGAAAACAATAAAGCCTGTTATTCTTCTGCCCCACAATAAAAAGCCGTTTTTCTTTCCTGTCACACACACCATGCCGCGGCCCGCACCCTTCCGGAAGCCGAATCCTGCCCGCTTCCGCAAAAGCCCCATCCCGCTCAAACACCCGAATCTCATCCAATTCCATACACGGAACCAGCATCCTCCACCCTGAAAACAAAACCTGATGACATCCGGCTCCTTCCCCGATTAAAATCCTTTTTTCCAGGACTGCCTTCAATCCTTCAATCCTGTAAACAGACACCGTCCCCTCATGAAAATTCGCCGAAAACAGCCGCTCCCCATCCATTCCCACATAACAGGAAGCAACCCTCTCCGTCAAAACCTCCTCCTTCTCCCCTTCCGAGCTTCCACTCCTTCCCCTCACATCCGCCAGCAAAATTCCCGCCTGCTCCCCCCTCTTCACCGGAGCCGCCAGCACTCCATCCTCCAACGCCAGGAACTTTGCATCCGGCGCCTCGCACACCAACTCCCCGCCTGACATCTCCCCCGACCTGACATCCATCTCAAACCCATAAATCCCAATACTTCCCACACCCTCATAAGTCCCGATATACCCCTTCATTCCACTAAACCTCCTAAAATATTATGTAAAAGCATTCTCTTATCTTTTCCACTAAAACCCCGTCATAACTCTCCCTGTCAAACTCTCCAACAAAAGTATTCCCCCAACCAGCCACTTCCTTCACTATCACACAAAAAATCTATATTCTTTTCCCATATTGATAATTTTTATCTGTAACATATTAATTAACAGTTTATATCTGTAATTATACCAATTACAGATATATAAATCAACCCCATTCTCCTCCTTTTACAATACAATTTTCCCTCCCACATCCCCTCCCCGCCAACTCTCACATACCATTTCAGTTCTCTACAGCCTACCCTCCTGAACCGTGTCAGCACCGGAGCTTCCGGCTTTTGTCACGGAGGCGGAGCGGGTTTTTTCCGGTGGGGCGGCTGTGGGGGGATTTGTTGAGCCATCCGAAAAAACGGAGGCTGTTTCTTACTGCTTCGGAAGGCCGGAATTCTGCCGTCCCTAGCGGCTTGTTTGACGAGCCGCCAAAATATAACTCCTCTGCGCCAACAATCCTGGCGAGGAGTTCAGCCGCGCTGGCAGAATTCCGGCTTTCCGAAACAGTTAGAAACGCCCCGTTTTTGAAACTGGTTCAACAAATCCCCCCACAGCCGCCCCACCGGAGAAAACCCGCTCTCCGCCCGTGACAAAAGCCGGAAGCTCCGGTGCTGACACGGTTCAGGCCATTACCCCCACCCCAAACTTATCAAACTCTTAATTTTTACTAAAGCTTTTCTGAAATCCAAGACATTTCCTGACAATATGTTATACTATAGTCATCACAAAAAATAACCCTCTTTTTTGAAAGAAAGGATGAATGACTATGGATATTACAGAAGGAATCAAAAAAATATTTCTTGCCGGTGTCGGCGCTGTTGCAACAACCGGAGAGGCTGCTAAGAACCTGATTGACAATCTTGTGGAAAAAGGCGAGCTCACCGTTGAGCAGGGAAAGGTCCTGAACGAAGAACTGAAGCGCAGCACCAAAGAGAAAATCAACAAACACGTTACCGTAAATGTGGTAAACGAGTTCAAGGATGTCTTCTCCGCAGTGGACAAGATGTCCCGCGAAGAGCTTGACGCTCTTAAAGAGAAGCTGAACGAAATGGCTGCTAAGACCGCTGAAGAAGCTGCTGAGGAAAAAGCGGAAGCTGACGCCGAAGCTGCTGAAGATGAAGGCTGCGGATGCGGATGTGAAGAGAAAGAATGCTCCGAAGATGCTGCCTGCAAATGTGACGGGGAAAATTGTGACAACAAGTAATCTGCACCAGAATGACGCCTCCGGTATCCGATTAAAAGAGATACTGGGGGTTTTAAAAAAACATCATATTACTTCCGGTATTCAGCCGGAAAAGCTCCGGCTGATATTGGAAGACCTGGGACCCACCTACGTGAAGCTGGGCCAGATCATGTCCATGCGTTCCGATATGCTTCCGGAGGCCTATTGCAAGGAGCTTGAACGGTTAAGAACCGATGTTAAGCCCCTTTCTTTTGATGTCATAAAAGAGGTGATAGAAGAACAGCTGGGCTGTCCGGCAGAAGAGATATTCACAGAAATTTCCCCCATCCCCCTGGGTTCGGCCTCCATCGCCCAGGTTCATCCTGCCGTGCTTAAAAATGGGGAACGGGTTGTCATCAAGGTACAGCGCCCCCACATCCATGAAATCATGGCGGAGGATATCACCCTTATGCGCCATGCGGTATCTCTTCTGAGATTCACTATCGGCACCGGTGATCTTATTGATTTCCGAACGGTAATTGATGAGCTGTGGAAGACCTCCCAGGAAGAAATGGACTTTCTGAAGGAAGCAGCCAACTGCGACACATTCTCTCTCAACCATAAGGACATCCGTTATGTAACCTGCCCCTCTGTATATCATGAGCTTACCACCTCCTGCTGCATGGTGATGAGCTATATCGACGGAATCCAGATTGATAATACCGAAGAGCTGGAAAAACAGGGCTATGATATGATGGAAATCGGCCGTAAGGCCGCGGAGAATTACTGCAAGCAGATTCTGGAGGACGGCTTTTTCCACGCTGATCCCCATCCGGGAAATATCCGCATTTCCGGCGGTCAGATAGCCTGGCTGGATTTAGGCATGATGGGAACTCTTTCTTCCCGTTACCGCGCCCTTTTTAAAAGAGCCGTAGTCGCAGTCCTCAAAAATGATATGTATGAACTGAAAAATGTACTTCTCGCCCTCGGCGAAGCCAAAGGGCGTATTAATCATGCCCTCCTTTATACGGACATCGATGATATTGTAAGCAAATTCCTGACCACCGGCTTCGGCAGCATGGATGTGGGCGATTTAATAGAAAAACTGCTGGATATGGTGAAATCCCACAATATTGCAATACCTTCTGATATCACCCTGCTTGGACGCAGCATGATAACAATGGAAGGAATGCTCTCCGCCTGCGCACCTGATGTGAATATGTTCCAGATCCTCTCCTCACACATGGCCTCCATCCTCATGGACGATTTCGATTTAGGCCATGAGCTTAAGAAAAATTCGCGCCTGGCTTATTCCTCCCTGTCCAAATCCCTGGAAATCCCGGCTCAGCTCTCCGATCTTCTCAACATCACCAAAAACGGACAGACAAAGCTGAACCTGGAGCTGGTAAATGCAGAAGAGACGGGCAGGATTCTTAAGAACGGTATTCACTACCTGGTTCTCGCCATCCTGACCGCCTCTTTGTTCATAGGCTCCGCCCTTCTGTGCCTGGCGCCGGTTACACCTCTTCTGCTGGGCGTTCCCTGGCCTGCCTTTCTTGGCTTTTGCATGGGTGGTATTCTGTTTCTATACCTGCTTTTCTGTATCTTCCTGCGAAAGAAATAACCTGAAACCTGTTCCGGTTCTTATGGCCGTCCCTTAGTTACCGATCAGGAAGTCCAGAATATCCCAGCCATCGGAACCCTTCGCCTTATACAGCTCCGTATAGCCGCACTGACAACAGCTTATGGTAACAAACTTTTTATTCTGAACATCAAAAATCTTTGCGAAGTTGCCGCCTGTGGCCTGGAACTGGTCGCTCTCATAATTCTGGCATCCGCATTTCGGGCAAATGTATTGTCTTTTTTCCATGATCCTCTACCTCATTTCCTCCATATTGATGCTTCACATTATAGCAGATTATTCTAAAGATAGATCTTAAATTAATCTTATTTTTCTCTAAAACCGTTTATTTTAAGAACAGTTTCCTTTATAATTTTTATGTAACTTTTGTTCCCACAGCTGCTGCCGAAACCCATCCTAAATCACCTTTAACGTTGGCTTTCGGCTCAGGGAATCCGCAAAAGAGGAGGTAAATCCTCTGCTCACCAGAGGATTCGCATTTTGCTTCGCAAAACAAGGAGGCAAATCCTCTGCTCACCAAAGGGTTCGCATTTTGCTTCGCAATACAAGGAGGATTGGTATGGCAATTGTTGGTGGATTATTTGGTATTTTAACTTATCTGCTTGTTATTGGCGTGATAGGAGGTATTTTATATTTTGTTGTGAAGGCCGCGGTAAAGGAAGGCATGCTGGATGCCCTTGAGGAATGGCATAAGGAGCATGACGGGGACGGCAGCTTTTAGAAGAACTATAAAAATACACCAGCCTTGCTGGATGAATTTCCCGCCTTCTTATTTTTTTCTCTTAATCAGACTGCCACCCTCCCCGCTTTGTTTACTGCAAGGAGGATGGCAATTCATTTTTCCACTACTTTTTCAGTTCAAATATGTAAGCCCTTCTGGACACGGATAGTTCCAGCATAAAACTACTCACCACATAATTGTTATAATATCCCCAATCCATGACTACTGCAGTGTCTTAAGTCTATTGCATATTCATTACAGTGCGTATGTAAACAATTATTTCCAAGGCTTATTTCAGTCAAAATAAAGAGTTACACTGCTTTCCCCCAGTTTTTCGGAACATACCCTTACAATACACTCACCAGCGATCCCGTCAGACCTTACAACAGCATAGGCGCGTCCGCCAAAGGCATGGATATGGTTTGCCCTCATACTTTCATGGCTTTCCGGATTTCCATTATCCACTCCGATAACTGAGGCTGTTCCTTCAGTAATAAAAGTCAGTTCTGATTCCGCCTGAGGACATAGATTTCCTTCCGCATCTATTATTTCTGCTTCTATCTGGCCAATATCCTGGCCGTCTGCCATCAGCTGCTGCCTAAAACAGGTCACCCGGATTGCTGCGGGAGTTCCGGCTGTCTTTACAGTATGACGCACCACATCTATTCCATCCCGGTAGCCCACCAGTTCAATACATCCCGGCTCATAAGGTACATCCCAGCTTAAAAACAGATTATCTGTATTAACCGGGATAGGCTCCTTATCAAAATGTCCATAATACTGTGTCATACCATAGGCCGGATAGGAATATGCTTTTTTCCCATAAGACCTTCCATTCAGGAACAGCTCGGCATATTCACAGTTTGTATAACCCAATACCTGTATTATCGTTCCTTTCTCAACATCCATATTCCAATGAGGAAGCAAGTGTACCATTGGTTCCCTTCGTTTCCAAATGCTCTGGTAGAAATAATAGCCATCTTTTTCATAACCGCAGGTATCCAGTACTCCGGCACTGGAAGAACGACCGGGCCAATGGGCCTCTCCCAGATAATCAATGCCTGTCCACATAAAATCTCCGGCGACATAATCATGAGTCATAGTAAACCGAAGCAATCTCCCAACCGCTACCGGAGCACTGTAATAAGGCCATTTCCACCAGCCGGCTTTTTCCTGCATCCCCAGCTGATATTTTCCCCTCACGCCTCCAATACTGCTGTTTTCAGTACCTATTACACACCAGCCCGGATTCGCACGTTTGTCATCATCGTAAAGAGTTTCCGCCCTGGTACGCCACCTGTTTACATAATTATAACCTACCACATCCAGTTCATCCAGAAATTTCTGTGTTGCCGCCGCAGGCTCCGCACAGATTTGATCATTTGCCTGCGTTACAGCCCGATCCGGATCCATTTCCTTACAGATATCTTTTAAATGTCTCGCAGTAAGATATCCCTGTGCAGCAGTTTGTTCCGGTACTTCATTACCGATACTCCACAAAATAATTCCGGGATGATTTCTGTCCCTCATCAGCATTGTCCTTAAATCCTGCTCATGACAGCTGTCAAACCATTCCGAATACCCTCTGCTTTCATGCGTATTGCTTCCCAGCTCCTTACTCTTCAGAATACGCCATTCATCAAACGCTTCATCCATTACCAGCAGTCCCATACGGTCACATAAATCCAACAATGCCGGATCCGGCGGATTATGTGACATACGAACGGCATTAGCTCCCATGTTTTTCAGTTTTTCCAGTCTTCTCTCCCAAATCTGTGGATGAACAGCCGCTCCTGCACATCCTCCATCATGATGTATACAGACACCATTCAGCTTCACCCTTTTCCCATTCAGAAGAAAACCTTTATCACTGTCAAATACAGCGCTCCTGAAGCCGGTCATTAATTCCACTTCATCCTGCAGCTCTTCGTTTTCCCAAACACTTGTTATTACCTTATACAACGCCGGATCAGATATATCCCACAGTCTGGGAGCCTTCACACAGATATCCTGTGTAAAAATAATCCGTTCCCCGTCTATTTTTCTGCCATCCTGTGTTCGTTCCTGTACATACAGTGTCCCGTCCGGAGTATAGATACAAGTCTCCACGCAAATTTTTCCGGCCTTCAAAGCTTTATCTCCGTCAGAAAGATCTGCCGAAGACATACATACCTGTGTTTCTACAATCAGCTTCGCCTGTTCTTTTGTTACTTCCGACTGACGAACCCACACACCATAAGGAGCCACATGAAGCCTTTTTACTCTATAAATCCATACATTCCTGGTAATTCCTGAACCGGAATACCAGCGAGAGCTTGGCTGTGCGGAATTATCCACCTTAACATCAATAATATTTTCACTGCCGTCATGGTTCACCACATCGGTTATGTCCCATCCAAAGGGAGTATATCCATACACATGTCTGCCAAGATACTTTCCGTTAATCCAAACCTGTGTATTCATGTAAGCGCCTTCAAAATGAATCATAACTCTGCCGTCATTTAATGCTTCAGGCGCTATTCTGAAAACTTTCCGATACCATCCCACCCCTGTTTCCACATACCCACCGGAACCACAGGAATCTGCATTTTCATTAAAAGGGTATTCCAGACTCCAGTCATGGGGCAGTTTAACCGGCCTGAAGTCCTTTGTCGGTGGCTCTCCCGGTGTAAAATTACAATCTGTATGGCAGAAAAACCAGTCCAGATTGAAGTTCTCCACCTGTCTTACACTTTTCGTCTCTAAATACATTTTCAATCCTCCATGCCGCATTTCTATTTTCCTACAGATTTTCTAAGCAAAATATCATGTCCTAAAAGCGTTTTTGCGTTATAGGTATCTCCCCGGAGACAATTAATTAACTGATTTCCCAGTACATTCCCTACCTGCCTTGCAGAAATACTCACCGCTGTTACCGCAGGGGAAAAGCAGTCCAGATTAGTACTGTTATAGAGAGATACAATTGAAATATCCCTGGGAATACGATAGCCCTCTGCCTGAAGCCGGGACATAATTTTTGTACAAATCACATCATCCCCGCAAATGATACACTCTATCTTCCCGGCGAAAATATCAGCAATTATACTGTCTATTAACTCCATATGGATAAAGTTCGGATAAAACATCTGGTTGGCTCTGTCTAATCCATTTTTATCCAGGGCATCATAATAACCCTGGCACCGGCTTTTGTTTACTTCGTAGGATACAATACCCACTACCATGGCAAATCTTCGGTATCCCTGACTAATCAGCAGAGATACCATTGTTTCAGCAGCTGCCCTGTTGTCTGTATCTACCTGGATTACATCCTTATATTCACAGGTACCCGCCAGGCCAGTCGGAAAATGAATGTCTGTCAGATACTTTAAAAGCCTGTCATTTTCCACTCCGCGCAGTAAAATCATTCCATCCACCTTTTTATTTTCCACAAGTGTCTGTACTCCTGAAATATCATTTACTTCGCCTACCGTAATCAATACATTATATTTAAGCATTGTTGCCATTTCGCTGATACCAAGCAGACATTCCTGAAAGAAGGGGACATTTATGGAATAAGCATCGGTAGGAATTACCACCCCAATATTCTGGGTCGCAGTTATCTTTGTTTCCTGTATTTTTTCCACCCATCCTCCCTGTTCCTTTGCGAAGGTTTGTATTTTTATTCTCGTAGCCTCCCCAATCCTTCCTTTACCGGACAATGCGCGGGAAACAGTACTTTTAGATACTCCCAGATGTTTTGCCATCTCATCAATTGTAATTTCAGCCACTCCTTTCAAGAGTAAAAGCCGGCCTGACGGCCGGCTTTACCTTTTTATACTTTATGTTTAACGGGTAGCCAGCCATGCATCATACTGTGTATAGAATTCATCATAAATGTTCTGCAGGCCCGCATCATAACACTTCTGAATCATCTCATCCAGTGTTGCATCGGAATCATCCACAAGTCCCAGTTCCAGCATGGGAACATAATCAGTCAACACGGCAGTAACCGCGGAAACATAGGATTTTACATTCGTATCGTCGAATACAAACGTAATGGTAGGATTCATCACTACACGCTCTTTCCAGGAATCGGTAATTAAGGTTTCGCGCTCAGGTGTTCCCGCCTCTTCCAAATCACCATTTTTTATTGCCCAGGAAGCTGAAATATTCATTGCAGGATATTCTGTTGCCTTATCAAGCTCCGTATACTGTCCCTTATCATCGATGCTGTAATGTTCGCCTTCGATGCCAAGAAGAAGCAGTTTATTCAGATAGGTATCGTATTTGATAAGATCCAGAACCATTCCTGCCCGTTCAGGATTTTTCGATCCGGCTGCAATTGCCATATCATTATTGGAATAAGCTTCCGCACCTACAAGATGATCCTTGGTAAGATCATAAGCCATACAGCTTACGCCCTCTGTCTTTTCCGCCTGTTCCATGTATGTAAATACGGAGGCATTCCACGCTATGGACGCACCCTGAAGATTTCCAAAGGAGTCATCATCCGTGACGGTATTAGTTAATGCACTACGGCTCCAACAGCCTGCATCTGCCAGTGTTTTCATATCCTTAGCATACTGACGGAAGGAATCATATTCATAGGCAAGCTTAATATCCTCTTTTGCAGGAATGTTGCCTTTATATTCATACATCATATCAAGCCAGCTACTGTCCAATGCCAGGAAAGTGTCGGTCTGCTGACGGTATACATCCCACAGTTCATTATTATCACCAGATGCCGCCAATGCGTAAATCCCGCTTTCCGGCGTCTCCTTCTCTGCAATGGTAAGAGCAAACTGCATATAATCATCCCAGTTCTTTAACTCCGACATTCCGTACTTTTCCATAAGATCCTGACGGACTGCTACGATTTTCCCCATAGGAGCCGCTACATTGGAAGGCACCGCAATTGTTTTTCCGGAAATAGTAGTCTCATCCCAGCTTTCCGCTGCCTGATATTTATTAGTTAAAGGCATATAAGTTGAAATAAAGTCACCAGTCAGCTCATAAAAGGAACCTTTTGCGGCTTCATTATACATATAGCACCAGGGAGCAGTGAAAATAAGATCCACCTGTTCACCGCCTGCTAAAACCAGGGAATACATTGTCTGATAATCACTCCAACTCATAACTGTTACCGCAAGCTTAGTATTGTATGGTTCAAGGTACTCATTTACCAGCGCTAGAACCTTATCCCAGTCATTCGGTGTATCTCCTATCAGATACATATTAACCGTATATTCCTTACTCAGATCCGTTGCTGCATAGAGTTCTGGGGAGGCTGCAATTTCTACGCCTGCGCCTACAGCCTCAGGAAGGCTGTCCAGAAGTGAACTTTCCGGCTCGGTTCCTGCTTCAGCTGTCCCGCTGCCTGCAGCAGAAGCAGTTTCTGTGCTTTGTCCGCCTGCGGATGACGAAGGCTCTGTCTTTGTACTGCCGCAGCCTGCGAACAGGGTAATCATAAGACACATTACCAGGGTGATCGATAACAATTTTTTCTTTTTCATAAGAAACCTCTCTTTCTTTTTTTATGTTAAGAAGCTCTGGCGCTTCATACATATCTTAAATTCCATTCTTATAATTTCTCAATTATCCCTTTACAGCTCCAATCGTCAGACCCTTGACAAAATAACGCTGAACAAATGGATACAAAAGTACAATAGGTCCGGTAGCTATTATGGTCATTGCCATTTTCATACTTTCCAGAGGAATCGACGGCAGCGCAATACCTGATTTTTCAGCAACAATACGCATAGCCTCCGCACTTCCCAGCATCCTTTGCAGATAATACTGCAGGTTAAACATATTTTCATTGGTAATAAACAGCATACAATTGTACCAGTCATTCCAGTAAGCCAGCGCTGAAAAAAGACTCAGTGTTGCCAGCAGAGGCTTGCTCAGCGGCAATATCAGGCGGGCAAATATAACGAAGTCATTTGCCCCGTCTATTTTAGCAGATTCACTGATTGCACTGGGAATCCCGGCCATAAAGCTTTTTGCAATAATCATGTTCCAAACGGAAAACATCAGCGGAAGCAGGATTCCAAGATAAGAATTTTTCATGTTCAGGTATCTGACGCACAACATATACCATGGAACCAGTCCTCCGTTAAACAGCGTAGTGAAGAAAAAGAAAAATGATACCTTATTGCGCCATGGAAAATCTTTGCGGGATAATACATAGCCTGTCATAGTTGCTATGAATACGGAAAGAAGCGTCCCTCCTGCAGTAACACCGATTGTTGTCAAATAAGCCTTCATTATGGATACAGGATTCTTAAGGCAGAGCAGATAACTCTGTACGCTGAAATCAGTAGGTATTACAGGATACCCGTTTCTAATTAAAGATGCCTCAGAGGTAAAGGAAGCAACTATAATCAAATAAAATGGAAGCACACATACCAGGGCAAACAAACCGATAAGAATATATCCAAGTACATTTACGGCAAGAACATCTTTGCTCATTCTCCTGCCATGATTTATCTTTTTTTCTGACATATTTTATACTCCTTCCATTAATACAGGGCATAATCCGGATCTGCTTTTTTTACCAGTCTATTACAGATAGTAATTGTTATAAAACAGAGCACTGACTGATACAATCCGGCAGCGGCTGATACACCAACATCACTGTTATTTATCAACAGCCGGAATACATAGGTATCAATTACATCAGTAACAGGCTGTAAGAGTGCGCTGGTTTTTACCGTCTGATAAAATAATCCGAAATCTCCGCGGAATATATTTCCGATACCCAGCAATACCAGTATCATCATGGTAGGCATAAGAGAAGGAATGGTAATATACTTAATCTTCTGCCATGCATTGGCTCCATCTATGGAGGCAGCTTCAAACATTTCCTGATCCAGTCCCGTAATAGCAGCCAGATACACTACAGAACCATAACCTGTCTGCTTCCATAGCTTGAGAAAAATCAATACAATTGGCCAGGCTGCCGGTGTATTATACAAATCGAAGGATTCCGCCCCCAGCAGATTCAATATATGGTTAAATACACCCTTTTCAAAATTGAAGATGTTATACATAATTGCGCCTGCTACAACCCAGCTTATAAAATAGGGAAGAAACATAAAGGATTGCGCAATCTTTTTAAATTTCTTACTGAGCAGTTCATTTAGCAAAATAGCGCTGCCCATTTCAAAAACCACTCCCAAGAACAAAAATGCGATATTATAAAGCAAAGTATTACGCGTAACCTGCCCTAATTTTCCTGCAATAAGCAGTGCTTTGAAATTATCCAGTCCTGACCACGGAGAACCATATATACCGCCTGCATATTGATAATTCTTAAACGCAAGCACAATGCCTGTCATTGGTATGTAAGAAAAAACAATAACATATAGCAACGCCGGCGCCAGCATCACCAAAAGCATCCAATGCTTTCTGGCAGTTTTTAAAAACGGTATTTTGTACCGCTTATCCTCCGCTACTTTTCTCATTCTTCTACCTCCGTTTGTTTAATGATAATGTTCTATTAATGCAACCCCCATATGAAAAACTGGATTTCCGATTCATACTATGGATAATTTAATCGCGCAACAAATCCTAAATTATCCTTTATTTTTTTATTATTTTCAGTTTATTTTGCACATTTTTCGCAAAAACTAATTTTATACTCTTTGTTATTTATTCATATATTTCTATTAATTATTATATACATTTCTATTAAATTTCTATAAAATAATAATACTCTTGTGTCTTTTAACAATCAATTCGCATAAAAAACAAATATGTTTTATATGCATTATATAATTCCTCTAAAAATTATTCATTTATTTGCGCAACATTGAGCAACATATAATTAATCGCTCCTTACCATGCAACGCAAAACAATCAAATACCCCGCTGCAAGCAACGAGGCATCAAACTTGCAGCGCTGCAAAGCATCGGGGTATTTGATCCTCCGCATGAAGCTGCACTTCTTCAGATCATTTTTTTTTAATATTTTTATAATTTTCAAACACTTCCCCTCCCCCATTCGTTCTATATATGAAAGCGCTGATAAAGCCCCGAAAAACCCCATCCACCGGAAAGGAGGTAACCCCATGAACCCTGAACTATATTATGAATATTTTCTGTTTACATCCGGATTACAAATCGAGAACAACAGACGCAAAGCAGAGCTGCTGGAACAAAATCCGCCGCCAAAGAGAAGCTTATCATCCTTTTTCCAAAGGCTTTTATCCCCGGCACGAAATCCGTCCGGACCGACAAGGCCCCGGAAAATACCGGACAAATCCATAAACCTACGATTTTATTTTCATTCCGTATCCGTTACAATAAAACCAAACAGATAACCCGCAGCCTGCCAGGAGTAATTTATGATAACGCAGATATATCATTTGTTTTTTCAGGAGCTTGTACATTATGCAGTCGGCATGACCGGCGACAAAAGCTCGGCCGAGGATATTGTCCAGGAAACCTTCCTGCGCGCCCTGGAGCATGCGGATGTCCTGAATGGCCTTGATAAACACCAGTGCCGCGCCTGGCTGTATAAAACAGCGCGCAATCTATTTATAGACAGGGTAAGACGGGAGGCAGCGCGTCCTGAGGCTGGGGTAAAGGAAGAAACCGAGGACGATTTGTCACAGATCGAAGTCATGCAGCTTTGCAGTGAGCTGCCGGAGGAGGAACGGATTCTGTTTCTGAAACGGTACTTTGAGGGCTACGATTCCACCCAGCTTTCGGATATGTATGGAATTCCTCCTTCCACCGTCCGGTACAGGCTTTCAAGCGCCCGGCGCAAACTGCGCCTGAAATACCCGGAATTAAAGTAACTATGAGGATTATTTATCAAAGAAAAACAGGAAAAAGAAAGGCAGAATTATGGAACAATTAAAGAAATTATCAATTAATACCGCACTCTGTGATATGACTGAACTCACGGAAGAAATACTTTCCGGTTATTCGGAGCTTAATGTTAATGCCGCAACAGTTCTGTTATCGGAACGGGCATCCGTACTTCTTTCCCGCTACTCTGTAAAAATTAATACAGCCAGTACACTCAAGGTTCCGGAGGGAACGAACACCATTGTTAAAAACGGTTCCGTTGTAATAGACGGAACTGACGCTGCCGCTGATAAAACGTTTCTTATGGTAAATGGTACATTGCTGCTTCACCCCGGGGCGGAAAAAGCTATGGAGAATTATGTGCAAATCATGGTAAATGGCTGCCTTATTTATCCGAAAAGCCTCGCCGGCTATGTATCCCGCATCCATGTAAACGGACAGCAAAAATGTTATCCTGACAACGCCGTATGTATTCTGAAGGATCTTACTGTCGATAAATTTTTTATAATCCGTGCAGTGCAAAATTCTCCATATTTTATTACCGGCAAAGTAACCATGATTGATCCGACGCTTGATCTTTCCATACTCATTCAAAAAAATGTATCCCTGCTGTGTGAAAAAGCACTGATTAAGGAAAGCTTCTTTGAGCAGTCTCTTTCCCTGCTTGATGAAAATACTGATATTTCTGTTATTCCCGATGATTTCAGCCTGCTGCCTGATACTATGGAACTGAACGGATTTACACTGGCACAGCTTGGTAAAAAGCTTATTAGAATCGGGGATCTGTATATTACAGACAAAACAATGGAGGTTCTTCCTTCCCTGGAAGCACTGAAGGTCACCGGTACAATCTGCCTGCCGGAAAAATTCAGCAGTGAATTCCTGACATATCCCGTGGAGTATGGAAACATATCTCTCATAAAAGGAACCCTTATTTCAGACAAAAGCACACTCCACATAGATAAACAGCTTCTTGAACAGACCCCGGACGGCCTGCATGTCATGGACTGCGCCACTGTGGAAATTGATGAAAATATCCCCGCAACGCTTGCCCGTGAACGTCTTTTTTTGGAGGACTGCGCCCTTATAAAATGTCCTTCGGAATTAAAAAGTATTATAGAACTGATTTCTTCAGATGTTGCCTCTATTTCTGATTATACGGAGGAAACAGAGGGCGGCGATGAAAAAAACGATGATACCATCTATATCAACGCCGCCACATATAAATTCTGACCAACCGTATTTATCATTGTATCTCATCCACTGATATAATTATTTGCTGCCCACGCGGAAAAAGGAGCGCTGCTGTTATATTTGCAGTCGCTCCTTTTTATATTTATTCTATCCGGTAAATATCCACATAAGCCTTCCCTGCGATATCCACCGTCACATTCCCGGCCTTCCTGTCGGTATCCAGTTCAAATACCGCATAGATAAGCCCGTTCTGCGCCGTAACCTCCACAATCTCACCGTCGGCTATGATGGAGAAGTCATTCAGCTCCTTCCCTATCTGCACGCTTTCCTTTCCCACATTCATTTTTCCGCAGGAAGCGACGTAAGTAACCGAAGTTCCATAGATGTTAATTACGAAATCGCCCGGCTTTTGCATATGGATGCAGATTTCAGCAGCTCCCGGCTTCTGCGCCATATAGAAAACCTTGCCCTCGCCCTGGGAGGCGGATACGCTTACCCTTGCCTTCTGGAATTCCTTCACGGGCACCTGTCTCAGCCGAAGTCCTTCCGGTGTCTGCGCCAGCGTCAGCTTTCTCGGAAGGCCCATCACACCGGTATACATCTTTCCTTTGTTCTTCGTACGCAGCCAGGGAATCGTAATAATATCCTCCGTTCCCCAGATAGTCTGTGCCGCATAGGGAATTCCGGTCAGATACGCCTCGTGCCTCACACCGTCCGATTTAAATTCATAACCATCAAAATCACCCAGGAAATAAAAACCGTCCGCGGTCCAGAACATCCACCTGCTGCCGCCGCCTTCCACGGGCACCTCCCGTAAATCAGGGCATTCGCTTGCCTGATCTAACGTAAGCACCTGGGTTTTCTTCCAGCTTTTCAGATCCCTGGAGCGCAGAATCATGAAATCATTCGCTTTCAGGTATAAAACCATATAATAAGCTTTGCTCTCCTCATGCCAGTAAACCTTGGGATCCCTGTTCTCCTCTGAAATATGCTTTACCACGCTTCCTTCCAGCTTTGCAATGCTTTTGCCGCCGTCCGTACTGTATGCAATCCTCTGGTTAAAGGTTTTGCCAAGGCTCCATTTGGATTTGTTTCCCGCACAGGTATAGAAGAAAATATGCGCATCCTTGGGAAGTCCCAGCATGCCATGTTCGTTCACGATTCCGCTTCCCGAATACACCACGCCATCGCTGTCGGGATACAAAGCGGTTTCCTTCTGTTCCCAGTGAAGCAGATCACGGCTCACCGCATGCCCCCAGCACATGTTTTCCCATCTGGTATCAAAGGGATTCTGCTGAAAATACATATGGTATATCCCATCCTGGTAAATCAGCCCGTTGGGATCATTCATCCACCCTGTATCCGGCGCAAAATGGATGAGAGGATGGGGCTGCGTATTTTCCGGAATGCTGTCGCACAGGGACACGGCATCCAGAAAACTTCTGGGTATTTCCCCTTCTATCAAAAAGGTTTTTCCCTGATATTTTTCCACATTTACCGGCGCAAAATAGTGGAAGCTGTAAAAACCCGACTCCCTGTCATGCATGGGAACTGCAAACTCAAAAATCTTTTCATTCCTGCAAAGCACCGATACTGTCTTCACTTCCTTTTCCGCACATACCGGAATCAGAAGATATTTTCTGTTAATCTCAATATACCTTTTCATAACCTTCCTCCTTTACCTGCAATCAGGACACCCCATTTACATATCTGCCATGTGTTATGAAAAGTATAGCATATCCGGCTTTCCTATTCCATGTTTTCCGGCCTTTTCCGTTTTTGCTATTTATAGATCAGGGTAAGAAAATTTACGAGCCATCCGGGAAGCCCCGGATTGTAGGTTAGGATAAAATCCTTCATGGCTTCCTTTGATGTGAGACTGTCCGTCACGGTCATATTCCATCCACTTATCCTGGCGCCCTGCATGCCGGCCGCCGTCTTTCCGCTTACCGACACTCCGGTGGCAACCTCCTTACCCGCCGCCGCAACTCCGGTGGCATAAATCCCCACACTGGAAATACCGCCTGTCACAATTCCCATCGCAACCACTCCAACTGCCATCGCTCCCAGGGAAATAATCCCCAGGGAAAAAAGCAGTCCCAGAGACAGTACACCAAAACTGAGTACGCCAGCTGAAAAAATCCCCACGCTCACCACTCCAAATGCCAGATTCCCCACTGCAATGATTCCCCATGCCGCATCCCTGAGCCTGACCTTCCCGTTTCCGCCTCCGAATTTCACATGAACCAGAGGAAGGCCAAAAACAGAAGCCTTGCTTTTATATTCAAAGCCCTCCCTGCAGCCGATAAATTCTTTTATTTCATTCAGGGATTTCTTCATTTCCTCAGTTTCCCGCGATGAAGTCTCCGGCCATCCGGCATCCATTTCCCACTGTCCGCTATCCTGCTGCCTCCTGATATCACTGCCTCCCAGGCCCTTCCCCGCACCGTAGTCCGGTACGTCTTCCATTCCTGGAAATCTTCCGTTCCGGTTTTCACAGTCATCGATCAACAGATAATCCAGGGATACCTGGAACAGTTCGGAAATTGCAATCAGCTTGCTGATTTCCGGCATGGTTTTATCCGCTTCCCATTTACTGACGGACTGCCTTGAGACCTCCAGGTATTCTGCCAGCTGTTCCTGGGACAATCCCTTTTCCCTGCGCAGCACAATCAGCTTATCACAAAATTTTTTCATAAACACTCCTATCCGCCGTCTGCTTACGGTCTTCTTTTGCAACAGTTCAGATAACTGGGCTGTTACCTTTTTTATAAGCTTATTTTTTCACAGAAGGCCTGTATTTACAAGAAATCAGCATATTGCAATTTGTCACCCACAGGTTGCATCCCTGTAAATCCGGCATTTTCATGTCTTTGTCTAAAAAATAGGACAGGGTCTCTTTTCAGATACCCTGCCCTGCACACCGCCCTTTTGCCGGTACTCATTCATTTTCTTTCCGTGCCGATACGATCAGCATCATCGGCCGGCGCATTTCGTCACGCATCCCCGGAACCGTATCCAGCATTTCCTCCGGCGGCTGCGGCTCCTGGACATCCATAATAGCAAAGCCTTTTTTTATCAAAGTGGAAATATATGTTGTCAGTGTCCTGTGATACTTGATTACAGGCTCCCCCAGGAAAACAGCATTTCTTTTTCCCTCATAATAGTAATTATCCACCGGAAAATGAAGAGGTTTTCCATTTTCATCATAATACCAGTCCTGGCTTCCCTCTGCGGTAAAAACAGGATGCTCCGCAGAAAAAATAAAATATCCACCGGGACGTAAAAATTTTCGGATCTTATCCACAATCTGATCATAATCCCTGATGTAATGAAGTGCAAGGGAACTTAACACAATGTCAAATTCGCCTTCCTCAAACTGCGCATCTTCAACAGGGCAGCACAGATACGTTATATTTTCTCTGCTGTGGCGGTTTTCTGCCTCCTTCAGCATCTTCTCTGAAATATCCACACCCACCACCTGCACAGCGCCGTGATCCGCCGCATATTCGCAATGCCAGCCATAGCCGCAGCCAAGATCAAGAACTTTCTTCCCTGTAAAATCCGGAAGCATCTCCTTCAGGGTTTTCCATTCGCCTGCTCCCTCCAGCCCTTTCTTCGACCGCTCCATCTGACTGTATTTATCAAAAAAAACATTCTCATCATATTTATTTTCTTTCAAGATTATCCCCCATCTTCTCTTCCCATTCTTTTTCCTTAAAGCCTGTCAGTATAAAATCCTCCGCCACAATGAGAGGGCGCTTTACCAGCATGCCATCCGTGGCAAGAAGCTTCAGCTGATCCTCCTCACTCATTTCCGGCAGCTTGTCCTTCAGCCCCAGCTCCTTATATTTCAGGCCGCTTGTGTTAAAAAACCTTTTTAACGGCAGCCCGCTTCTTTTATACCATTCCTTCAGTTCTTCCTCCGTAGGATTATTCTGGGCTATATGCCTGTCCTCATAGCTTATTTTTCTTTCATCCAGCCATTTTTTTGCTTTCTGGCAGGTGGAACACTTGGGATATTCTATAAATAACATGGCTTTACACTCCTTTTTACCTATTTTGTTTTTACAGCTGTGGGACAATCACATCCATACAGCAGTTCATCATACTTATTGCATCACGGGATTCCGCATTGATTGCAATCACGGCATTTTTTTCAGGAAGCTCAATGGCGAACTGGCCATACTTACCGTCCGCACGGTAGGAATCATAAGGGCCTCTCCAGAAAAGATAGCCATAACCATCTTCCCCGTTTTCCACCTGTTTTCTCACGGCTTCCTTCATATATGCCCTGGGAATCAGCTGCTTTCCGTCCCATTCCCCTTCCTGCAGGCAAAGCTGGCCGAACTTCATCAGCTCCGTCACACATAAGAACAAACCGCCCGCGCCGAAGCTATATCCAAAAGGATCCGTTTCCCAGGTCGGCCTTCTGATTCCCATGGGCTCAAACAGCCTGGGCATCAGATAATTTATCAAATCGCAGCCCGCTCTTCTCTGCACCAGGATACCGGCCAGATAAGGCCCCACATTATTATACAGGAAACAGGTCCCCGGCTCCTGTGTAAAAGGCCGTGACAGACTGTAGCACACCCAGTCCTTTTCCTCCATAAACGGACGCTGTTCCCCCATGAGATAAGCGCCATCCTGTCCGAGGCACATGGTAAGCAAATCCCGCACCGTGGCCTTCTGCAGATTTTCTGAAGGATTTTCAGGGACTTCCTCCCGGAACACATCGCAGAGCTTTTCCTCCAGGCCAAGCAGCCCTTCCCGCTCCGCAATTCCCACCGCTGCGCTGGTAAAGCTTTTGCTGGCGGAATACTGGTTTCTTCGCATCTCCACGTCCCAGTCCCTTTTCAGAATTACCTGTCCGTCCTTCATGACAGCCAGATTTACGATCCTCATCTCTTCCGCTTTGTACTCAATTTCCCTGATATCCATTTTCATATCCCCTTGTTTTTTAGGGCAGAATTTGGTTTTTCCGCCGCTTCCGGCTTTTGCCCTTTTAATCAAATTATATATTATCAAACAGGCTCAGCTGCGTACATTCATAGCCCCGCTTATAAGCCCTGACAATGTGCTTCATCTCATAAAGAATCCCGAATTTGCTACATTCCTGGGTAAATACCTCCCAAAGTGCGGCGGCTCTGGGACTGGTACATTTATAGCGGATCCCATACCTTTTCTGATACCGGGATACATAATCTTCTTCCGGAAAAATCTCCTTCAGTTTTTCATAATACCATTCCCGCTGCCGCTCCCTCATTGTCATGCCAAACGCCGGGTAAATGAATTTTGCCCCGGCCTCATGGGCCTTTCGTACAATGGAAACCACATTTTCCTCATTATCCTCCAGAAATGGAAGGACAGGCATCAGGAGAATTCCCGTGAAAATCCCCGCCTCGCTCAGCCTTTTTACCGCTTCAAAACGGGCGGAGGAGGGACATACCCCCGGTTCCAATTTGGAGGCAAGCCCATCCTCTGCAGCAGTAATTGTAATCTTGCATAAAACCGGGGAATGCTCTTTGATATCTGAGAGGATATCAATATCCCTCAAAATCAAATCGCTTTTTGTTGCAATCGCCGCTCCAAACCCAAATGCGTCCACCAACTGGAGCGCATGTCTCGTCAGCCCTTCCTTTTTTTCAAAAGGATTGTAGGGATCGCTCATAGCCCCCGTACCTACCACACCGGTCTTCACCTTCCGCCTCAGATCATCCCGTATGATCCGCAGCGCATCCTCCTTGGCCCTTACCGTATCAAAATGATCAATCTGATAGCAGGCCGAACGGCTGTCACAGTAAATACACCCATGGCAGCATCCCCTGTAAATATTCATATTGTAATCAATACCAAACCATGCCGTGGACTTTGTCCTGGTCACAATTGTTTTCGCGGGTACGTATTCCAAATTAAGCCACTCCCATGTACTGCATGCAAAAGCCTACGGCCTCCTCCAGCACTCCGCCAAAGAATCCTGTGTCTTCCGCCGTCATAAAACCCACGGCCATGAAAGCCGCGCACAACACTAATACACTGCCGAAAAGCAGTGCCTTTTTCTTTTCCATAGATAAATCTCCTCATAAACAGAACAACCAGTGTAACTGACAGCCTTCTTCAATGATCCGGCCTCTGCCTGAACGGCAAATTTCAGTACTTCTCCTCAATATATTCTTTATATTCTCTTTTTCCGAATTTGTCTATTCTTTTTTACAATTTCCATACAAATTATGTAACAGTTCAGCCTTCGGCCAAACTGTTACTGTATCCGTCCATGATAAGTCGCCTTCGGCGAGGGGCGGATGCCTGCTGCAACCACGTTTTCTCACGGTTTGCGCAGTGAATGCGCAAACCTGCCTGAACTGTTACCAAATTATGAACCTGTGGATTTATAATGTTTCAGGCCGATCCGGAAGAAAATATAACAGGGAAGAAGAAAAAGAAGGGATATTACGGGCATTAACATATAAACCGGACTCTGCTTCCTGTCCATCAGATAAAGAAGCGGATAATACTGAAAAAGCGCCAGAGGAATCACAAAGGTCAGAACCTTGAGAATACCACTGCCATAGACGGAAAAGGGATATTTTCCAAACTCACGCGCCCCATAGGTGAATATATTCATAAAATTGAGATTCTGAATTGTAAAAAAAGTAAATGTGGCCTTCAGAAGAAAAAGGCTGAAAAATAATATGCTTCCGCAGAGTATCATGAGAAAGAGGGTTACGATTTTTTTCCAGTCCCAAAGGATACCGCTTCCCGGAACCGCGTAGCACAGCACAATTACAGCCTGGATCAGCAGGCCGAGACGTGTGAAATCCATATTTGGAACCAGTATCTGCAGGATAATGTTTCTCGGGCGGACGAGGGCGCGGTCAAATTCACCGTTTCCCATAATTCTTGGAAACACGGCCAGGCCGCCGCCGAACATTTCTCCAATGGCAAAAGCCATCATTACTACGGCAAAGCACAGGAATACCTGGTTATAGTTAAAATCATCAATAGCATTTACCCTGGAGAAAATAAAATACAGCCCGAAAAAGGAAGTGAAGGCCGTAATAAACTGCCCCAACGTTGTCAGCAGAAAGGAAACCCGATACTGCATCTGGCTTTTCAGATTCATGGCCACCAAATTCATATAAAGCTTCATTCTTCTCACCCTCCCTGTACCACGACTTTTTTAAGAGACGCCCTCATAAAAAGCTGTCCGGTTAAAACCAGGGCTGCCAGCCAGAATAGCTGGAAAAAGACACCCTGCATGGCATCCATACTGGTCAGCTTTCCGCAGAATATCTGCAGCGGCATATTCTGCATCGCCGCAAAGGGAAGTACCTTCACCACAGTCAGTACCTGATCCGGAAAAAATGGGAGCGGTATCACGCCGCCAGACAAAAATGTGGTAATCGCCGTCACTATGATTTTTATCCCTCTCTGCGATACTATGTAAAAAAGCGAAACATACATCAGCATGGCAAAGGCTACCACAACACCCAGGGCAAGAACCGCGGATATGAGGAAAAGTAGGAGCTGCATCAGATTCTGCGGCAAAACCATCCTGTATGGCTTCGGAAGAAGCCCCGCAATAAACAATACCGGCAGGCTGTTCACAGACATAAACGCCACCCGGTTCGCCGCGGACTGGGAAAACCAACGGCCGTACAGCCCCATGGGGCGCACAAGTTCATAGGCTATGGAACCGCTACCGATAGCCGTATAAATTTCCTCATCACCAAACACCACTGAATACATGAGAAATAATATCTGCTGCATCCAAACATAGGATACGGTCTGCGAAAACTCCATTGGGAAGGCATTTCCCGCAGTGCGGTAAAGGGCGGTATATGCCAGGATTTCCATAAATGCCCATGCGAAGCTTTTAAGGATTTCTCCAAACGCAGCGGCCCGGTACTGTAGGCTGTTGATAAAACGGATGCGGAACACCGAAATGTATTTTTTCATGATGGTACTCCTTTTGACGGGGATGATTTAGAAGGTTTACTTTATTTCGAGGGATCTTTATCATACGCGTTGCGGTGATATTTTTCAAGTGATTAATAGTAGATAAAGGCAGAAAATAAAAATTTAAATTATTTTTAAATATTGAAGTATTTTTTATGATATATTGAAAATCAACGTGAATAGTGCTACCATAATGATATAGAAGGTGCTACCTATAGACGGTTGCCCCATTAAAATTTTAGCTGAAATAACCGCCAATCTTTGTTAGGGACACGGCGGTTATTTCTTTGCTTCTATGTAAGCTATCAATAGCGGAATAATGATTGCAAGAATCATCAATACCAGCGATAACAGTTCAAAGTCGCCCATTATTCCAACCATCCCGCCCCCAACAAAAATAAGAAGCCCCATACCGTCAATCCAAACAGTACAGGGCCTCATACCATACATACGCCAGCCAGCGCACGTTTCCCATCAGCTAAACCTTTGCCAAAGCTCTCAGCTTTCCCCATTCAAGGAAAACTCTCAGCACTCCCCATTCAGTGAAAACATCAGCGTATCCCCCATACGCATCTCAACCTCCAGCTTCGTCACATTATGCCCGTAATACCTTTTCTCATACACCTCAAAGGGGCTGCATTCCTTTTTAAAATAAACCGTATGCTTTCCCTTATAAGAAGCATGGACCATCACAAAATTCTTATTGGCATAAAGCACATCATCATCCTTATTGTAAAGATGGCATCCGGCATACTCCGCCAGGGAAGCCAGCAGCTCAGACCGCAGAATCTGGGGCGCGCAGTACACACTCGTCCAGCCGTCCATCTCCTTCAGCCCATAAGCAGGAAGTCCCAGCTCGCAATAAGTGCCCAGAATCTCCGCCTCCGGATCATCAATATAAAAACCAGGATTCATATAGGCAGGCAAAATTACATTTTCCAGCCATACATTGGAATGCACATCCCTGTCAATATAGCCATACCTGCGATCCTCCACCGCGTACCGCACCGCCGGATGATCCAGCCTGCTTATCTTAAACCTGGGCGAACATGTATGATCAATCCGCCCCGTCTTAAACCCGGTCAGCTGCTCTATATTTTCATTGCACATCACAGCTTCTGCATCCGGGTTAATGAAGCCTGGCGCATACAGCCACAGCACCACCGCATGATTTTTCCTGGCCTTTTGGATAATCGCTTCTCTTTCCTCATCCGTCAGCCGGAAAACATTCATCATCACATAAAGCTTATAATCCGGCATATCGTCCCTGATACAGTCATTATGGAAATAATAATCCACCGGAGCGCCGATCCTTGCCAAATCGGAGGTTCTGTAATAATCCAGCATCAGCGTATTCGTATACATGGAAACCGTATGGCAGCTCTCCTGATCATAAATCAGGGCAATTTCATTTTCTTTATTTCTGTCCAGCCCCTAGGCAAAACGCGCGATTTCCTCCTGCCTGCTAAACAGCTTATAAATCTCCTCATGCTGATAACGCCCGCCTTCCGCATGCTGATCAAACCACCATGCATAAATATCCTCGCACAGCACCCGTGCAAAATCCCTCTTCAAAGTTACAATACTGTCCCTCACATCATACAGCCCCATCGCATCCCGGTAAAAACTGTCCTCCAGATGCGTCCTGCTGTTAAAGAAATCCGTGCAACCATAAGAACCATAAAACGCCCCTACGATTTTCCCTGCATAACGCTCCTTCAAAAGCCTGGCAAAATAAATGATTGCATCTGCCGTAACCTCATGGAAAGCGTCATAAAAGTCAGCCACATACCTGTAATCCTCCATATTCAGGAACACCCCAAGATTGGCAGCCTTCTCCGCGTCCATATCAATATTCTTTCCAATAATACGATCCGCGCTCTCATAATACTTCATGGCATCCATGATGCCCTCTTCCATAAAAATAAAATACTGCTCCTGCACATTGGGAACCACCGGCTTATCAAAGGAAGCATCCTCCCTCTTCCAGGCCTTTTTCAGCTTTTCCTCCGACCCATATCTTTTTTTCAGAAACTCTCCATAAAACTTCACAAATGCAGGAGAGAAATCTCCATACTTATTTTTCGTTCTGTCACAAAGTACATTTACCGGATACCACTCCGAGGTTCCCCCCGCCGCCAGAAAATATCCGATTACCCTGTCCGCAAACGGAAGAGAATCCACCTCATCACAGAATTCCTTCAGCGCTTTTCCCGCCGCCTCCCTCCACTTTTCGGAAGCAAACGAATACATTCCCGGAATTTCATCCCGATGCACCTCAGAAGCCAGGATTGCAGGCTCATGGCTTCCATCCTGATAAGTAATCAACTCATCCTTATTCTCCTCCATCCAGTCTACCGGAGGATGCAGCCCGATTCTCACGATAATATAAGCATCCGGTACTTCAGCCAGAAGTGTCCGGGCGTTCTTCACAAACGCCTCCATCCCGCTGTCCTCATGCTACTTTATTCCGGATTCATCCACAAAATCCCGCCCCGGCCTCAGCCAGTCCGTATTTGTCATCAAAAAGAAAACCTTCAGCCCCGACTCCCCCAGCCGTTTAATATATTCAGCCTTATGAAAACGCAACAAGCATCCCAAAAACCCAGACCTTAATGATCCGCCTGGCAAAAGACTTCGAAGCCTTCCTCTTACCCTTCCCCTCATCACGCATCCCCAAACATCCTCCTCCGCCCAAAAATCAGCACATTCCCCTATATTTATTTACAGTATAACATACCCCCCTGTCTCATACTACCAGAATATCCCACGGCCCAATTTCTGCTATTCTCCAATCCCTTGCTATTCACCGCCAAAATATTCTTTGTTTTTTAAATGGCTATCCAGGTGAAGTTTTCGAAATAAAGTGGAATTGCTAATAAAAATATGTTATAACTTAATCATCAATACAGCGTCCAGATTTGACTTCAATTTGTGTATCCCGGGAGGTAAAAATGCACAGAATAAACGATTTTATAATAACTGATGAAACAGAAATTGCCTCACTTTTAGCCCCGTTTGACAGCACACTGACCATACTTGATTTTTCACTTATGAAAGACAGCATGAGCAATACCGGCTATATTGTCACAACAAACTCCGTCAAATATTTTTTAAAAATATATTCCAAGACTACCGACAAGATTGAGACGGCTGCATTATCCTATTTGAAAAATAAAATTAACGTACCTGCGTTGTTATTTTATGACGGAAGCAAGCAGCGTTTCCCATTCGCTTATGCTATTATGGAGTTCCTTGATGGAGTAACCTTCATAAATCATGTACGGTCCAACCTGAAATACCCGCCGGAAATGGCATATGAAATCGGCAGAATATGTGCGACGATACATAAAAGAAGTTACGCACACGACGCATTGCTTGACGGAAAATTGAACCTGTTGCAGGAGCTTCCACGCACACGTGATAAAATATTGCATTTATTAAACGGGAAACCTTCGGAATATCTCAGGCCGGAAACGATTGATAGTCTTTGTAGGTTTATAAAAGAAAATCCGGATTTGTTTGACAGCATAGAAGCCAGAAGCGTCCTGTGCCATGGAGATTTAGGGTATGCGAATATTATGATATCCGATGGGAAGGTATCTTTCATAGATTTTGAGTTTACTTATTCCGGCAGTATATACCACGACATAGGACATTTTTTCAGGAGAAAAGACGACGATGTGGAGGCTCTTATCAACAGGCATATTTATGATGCCTTTGCGCAGGGATATAATTCCGTTTCAGCATCACCATTACCGTCCAACTGGCTCACGCTGGCGCATTTGTGTGATATAAGCGCCATGCTCTGTTTGCTGACATACGACAATGTTCCAACAGAATGGGTGGAAGACATTGAGAATGATATTTTATGTGCAATTGACGAGGGCCGCCGGCTCTAAACATAACATATAAAAGGAATTAACTGCTGCTTTACGGCAGCGTCCCGGCCGTAAAGAAAACAGTCAGGGACGCTGCCATACAGCCGGAGGAATGGGAAAAGGCCCCTCAGTCCGAGAGGCCGCAACTTCCTTTATTCTTCACGAAGCATTTCCACTACGCTTTCTTTATCCGTCACTTTAATTGTAATATAAGGCACCACAACTCCGATAACCACCATAAAAGGCAGAACCATCATCATCGGCCAAATAATGAACCGGTAAGTGGTAAACCAGAAAATTACAAAGTTGCCGATAACTACATAAGAAAACAAGGTTCCCAATACAAGGCTGAACAGAATCACGCCTGCCGCATAATATCCGCCTTCCATGCATACCATTCTCCGGATCTGACACTCTGTCATACCGATTGCCTTTAAGGCGGCAAATTCCTTTTTCCTTGTAATGATACTTGTAATACAGGCATTCACAAAGTTCAGTATGCCGATGATTCCAATAATCAGTGCAAGGACACTGCCGACCATTGTGAATGTGCCTTTCAGGTTTTCAAAATTCTTCACATACTTTACTTTTGATTCAAAGGACATCTGCGGCTCTATATTGTCTGTATAATCCTGCAGGAACTGCTGCATTTCCACTTCTCTGCTGTCCTCACACTGGAACCCATAGCTCATGACGCTGTCCATATTGCCGCCCAGCTTTTCGTATCCGGCTATGCTTGTATAAAATACATAATTATCACTGGAATAACGGACGCTGTTCGTATAATACTCGATTTTAATCTGGGCAATTACTTCAACTTCCTTTTCCTCGCCCCCGGGCACACGCAGCTTCAGCTTATCGCCAATAGAATATTGAATGCGATCCTCTCTAACGTTTTTATAATCATCGGTTTCAAGCCCTTCAATGATGTAATTTCCCGTATCCAGCTTCTCCTTTAAGACCTGGGGATCCTTCTCCCCTGCCACAATTTCATTTCTGGAAAGGGGAAGCTCCTCCAGTCCATACATCGTACAATAGGGATTCATATTTTCATCTACATTAACATAATTTTCATTTTTGTCCACGATAATTCCGTCCTCATCGTAGTGAATCGGACTGGGATCCGGCATAATTACCGTACCGTTCAGGCTGATAAATATTCTTCCCCCTTCTTCAAAGCCGGGCTGCTTTTCAATTTCACTGATAAAGCTCTCGGAAATCCTCTCATCCGGGGAATGATACTCATTGTTGAAATACCGCGCATTTGCGGTCAGAAAATCCGTATCCACAAAGGTAGCCAGATATTTATCCAGATCAAAGCTCTCTGTAAGGGTCACCACGCTGTTAAGCAAAATGATGCTGAGGGAAAGAGAAATAATAACAAGCACCGTCCTCTTTCTGTTTCTTCCCAGATTGGAAAGAGCCATCTTATATAATTTACCGCCATCCGTGGATTTTTTTCTTTTCTTTTTTACATCTGCGGATATATCGGTATACTTTACCGCCTCCACCGGTGAAATGGATGCTGCAACTTTGCCAGGTTTTCTGGTGCTGATATAGACCGTAAAAAGAGAAAACAGCGCCGCTCCTATAAAAATAAACGGATTAAGTGATGTATTCACCACACCTTCCTGATAACTGCTCATATCAATAATCAGCGGCACAATTCCCTTTCCGATAAAAAATCCAATAACAAGCCCTGCAGGAATCCCATAAACAGACAGACGCATTCCCTGTCTGTTTATAATGCTGCGTATCTGCCGTCCCGTGGTGCCAATTGTTTTCAAAAGCCCGTAAAACCGGATATCCCTGATAACAGAAATCTGGAAAATATTATAAATAATCAGATATCCGGTAAGGATAATCAGGCCCAGAGCTGCCGCAATCGCTAAAACCGTAGTGGGATCCTGCCCTATACTATTGGACATATAAGCCCAGCTCACATTGCATCCCAAATAGTTTTCATCCTTTTCATCCAGGGAATAGCCCAGATTCTCCACTACGGTCTGCAGCTTCTCCGTCATATTGGAGGTATTCTTAAACATGATCTCATACATGACAGAACCAGACATATACCAATTTTCTTTATAGGTGTAGGCCAGTTCCTCCGCATATTTATCCGTATATGCCTTGGAACAGAGTGCAAATCCCACATTCATGGCTGACTTTTCCGGTTCCCAATAACCGCTCAGCACAAATTCCCTTTCTACCTGTTCCCCCTTCACCGTAATAAGAAGTGTCACCTTCTCCCCCAGCTTTGCCGGTACCCCCAGCAGCCGGAGAGACTCCGTATCCATAGCGATTTCATTCTCTGCTTCCGGTAATTTTCCTTCTTTTAAACTGATAAAACCGAGTCTGGCCGCTGTCGGATCCTCATAATACATCTCCACACGACGCTTTAGAAACTCCGGATTATCTACGGAATCAGCCAATACCTGCCTGTAGCCCGCTTCCTCAATCAGAGGATCCGCTTTTAATTTCTCCAACAAACCCTGAGGTGCGAATTTAATAGTACCATGGGACATGGATCCCGCCTGAAGCATGGTATTATACTGGAAGGATTCAATAGCGCCGCTCCCTATGGTGAAAAGAGTTGTAAAAAGAATCGTCGTCAGGGCAATGGCAATGACTGCGATAAAATTGCGGGTTTTGTTTGCCTGAAAGGCTTTGTCGGACAGACGGTTAATACATTTTTTGTTTTTTACCTTAAGCATCTGCTTCCTCTCCCTTCCTGCCCTGAATCAGGCCGTCTTCAATCCTGACGATCCTGTCCGCAAGCTGCGCCAGCTCCGGATTGTGAGTGATCATTACGATGGTCTGGCCGAATTTATCCCCGGTCACCTTTAAAAGCCCCAGTACATCCTGGCTCGTTCTGGAATCCAGATTGCCGGTAGGCTCATCTGCCAGAACGATGGCGGGCTTTGCAGCAAGCGCCCTGGCAATTGCAACCCTCTGCTGCTGTCCGCCGGAAAGCTGGTTGGGCAGGTTATCAAGCTTTTCCTTGATCCCAAGCGTATTGATAAGCTCTTTTACGTAGCCCTTATCCACCTTATTGCCGTCCAGTTCTATGGGAAGGACGATATTTTCATATACATTCAGCACCGGTACCAGATTATAGCTCTGGAACACAAAGCCTATTTTTCTTCTCCTGAAAATGGTCAGCTCCTCATCCTTCAGGCTGAAGATATCCTTGCCATCCACGAATACCTTACCGGAAGTGGGACGATCCAGTCCGCCCAGCATATGAAGGAGCGTTGATTTCCCGCTTCCGGAGGTTCCCACGATTGAAACAAACTCGCCTTCCTCCACCGAGAAATTCACGCCGTTTAAAGCATGCACCTCATTTTCACTGGAACCATAATATTTTTTCAGTTCTACTGTTTTCAAAATACTCATAATAAAACTCCTCTCCATATCGCTGGCTTTTCTTTTATCTAAGACAACTATACACAACAAATCTTTCCATCATCTTTCCTGCCGGAAAGAAATTATGACACTTTTGAAAGAATTGCCTTCAATTCTTAACAGAATCTAAAAAAGCCCCATGCATTCCGGAATTCTGTCTCCGGAACACACAGGGCCGTTCCCGCCCGTATCAGCAAAGCTTGTTCTTCATCCCTTTTTACAGGATCACTGTTTTTCCGCCAGGAATACCTGAAATAAAGAGCCTTTCCCGGGTTCTGATTTGAGGCTGATATAGCCTCCCTGCCTGGCAATGATCTCCCTTGCCAGGTACAGCCCCAGGCCGATGCCCTTCATGCCGTTTACCCTCTCCGAACGGTAGAACCGCTGGAAAACTGCCGCCTGCTCTTCCTCCGCAATCCCGATTCCATTATCCTGAACCAATACCGCCGTAAAGCTGCTGTAGGGCTTTACGGAAATTTGGATAACACCGTTTTCATCCGTATATTTCAGCGCATTCTCTATGATATTTGAAATGGCCTCCACCGTCCATTTCAAATCATAAAATGCCTCTACGCTTCCGGCTTTCTTATAACCGGGATCAAATATGATCTTTTTCCCGGTCCTACTGCCATAGCTACCTTCCAGGCTTTCCATCAGCAGGGCAATATCCTGCATCTGTGGATGCACTGCCACAATGCCGTTTTCCAGACGGGACATTTTAACCAGGTTTTCTATCAGAAAGGCCATCCTGTCATTTTGATCCACGATCTGGTTAACCAGATGCTTTTCTTTTTCCTCCAGGTCACATTCCGCCAACAGGCCGGAATACAGCTTGATGGTTGTAATCGGCGTTTTTGTCTGATGGGAAATGTTGCTGATCAGCTCTTCTATTTTTCCCTTGTCTTCCTCCACCTTCTTTCTGCCAAGAAAGCTGGAGGATATAAATTGATACATTTTATTCTGCAGCCTTGATAATCTCTGCTCATCAAAGCTTTCTTCCTGAAAATTACCGTCTATGGCGCTGTCTATCATCTGTTCCAGCTTCTTATATTCCCTGATAACATAAAGGATAAGATATACAGAAAAGATCAGGAGAATTACCGTTATGATCAGGAACGCCCCTAAAATACAGGTTATATAAGGACTATTTAAAAGAAATGACATGCCGTTCCTCCTCAGTCTGCCTGGAAGCGGTATCCGATCCCATAAACCGTCTGAATATAACGGGGGTTCCTGGGATCCTCCTCCAGCTTGTCCCGCAGCCTTTTTATGGATACGGACAGCGCATTTTCGTCTACAAAATCACCGTCGTTACCCCATACCTTTTCCATCAGGGTTTCTCTGCCCAGAACCATATTTTTATTTCTCATCAGGGTAATCAGCAGCTTCTGCTCCGTTTTGCTCAGAAAAACCTCCTCATCCCCCCGGTAAAAGCTCTGTTTCTCCAGGTCTGCCGTAAAAGGCCCTTCCTTCAGAAGCGTAACGCTGTCTTCAGCGGACTGGTATCTTTCGGCCCTCCGCAAAGCAGCCATAACCCGCTCCCTCAATACCGCAAGGGAAAAGGGCTTGGTGATATAATCATCCGCTCCTGCCTGGAAGCCCGTGACCTCATGAAGCTCCGTATCCAGGGCTGTTAAAAAAATAACAGGATCATTTCTTCCTTCTTTTCTGAGCCGGCGGCAGATATCAAGGCCGCTTCCATCAGGCAGATTAATATCCAGAAGGACCAGATCAAAGGACTCCGTTTCCAGCATTTTACGCGCTTCCTTAGCGCTGTGGCAGCAACGGAATACAAAGCCGTCCTGCTGCAGCACAAGGACAATTCCTTCAGCCAGCGCTTTATCATCCTCAACAATCAATATATTTTTCATTTTTTTACCACCGTATTTCCCTGTTCTGTGCTTTCTGATGGACGAAGCCGGTTTTAAAGACTCACCGCCCGTATAAAAAACACCCTATGAAATAAGCAGATAACTTAATGGTTATCTGCTTATTTCTTCCGGACATCTGTTGTTTTCAACTGCAGATGCCGCTTTCTCTTTTTTTATTGGAACTTATAATTATTCATCCTCTTCTTCCGTAGGGAAAATCAGATTTTCATCTTCGTCCGCGCTGCTTACATATCTTTCTTCCTCCGGAATATCCTCCATGGCATCCTCCGGATTATCGAATTCCTGGCTTCCATCAGAAACTCGCTCTCTTACCTTGGCTATCTGCGCTACCTTCACGCCCTTATCCAGATTGATCATCTTCACGCCGGAGGTGATTCTTCCCAGAATGGAAATATCCTCTACCCTCAGCTGAATGATAATTCCTTCGGTGGTGATCATCATGATCTCATGATCGTCATTTGTGGCTTTCACGCCCACAACATAGCCCGTCTTCTCTGTAATCTTATAGCACTTAACGCCCTTTCCGCCTCTCTTCTGCACGGAGAATTCTTCAAGATAGGTACGCTTGCCCATACCGTTCTCGGACACGATTAACAGGGAATCGCCCTGGCTGTCAAGCTGCATGCCCACGATTTCGTCGCCGTCGTCCAGGTTCATGCCGATAACACCCATGGACATTCTTCCGGTCGCCCTCACATCAGTTTCCTTGAAGCGGATACACATGCCATGTCTGGTTACCAGGAAGATTTCCGTATCCGCGTCAGTGATTTTAACCTCAATCAGTTCATCGTCATCGCGCAGATTGATCGCGGCAAGGCCGTTTTTACGTACATTGCTGTATTCCATAACCGGAGTTTTCTTCACGATACCGTTTCTGGTTACCATGAACAGGTTCTTATTGTCCTCATAATCCTTCACAGGGATAATGGCCGAGATCTTTTCTCCCGGATTCAGCTGGAGAAGGTTAATGATGGCCGTTCCCCTGGCCGTCCTGCTTGCTTCGGGGATTTCATAGGCCTTTAGCCGGTACACCCTGCCGTAGTTGGTAAAGAACATGACATAATGATGGGTGGTGGTCATCAGCAGATCGGCGATGAAGTCCTCCTCGATGGTCTGCATTCCCTTAATTCCCTTGCCGCCGCGGTTCTGGGATTTGAAATTATCAACGGTCATACGCTTGATATATCCCAGATTGGTCATTGCAATTACGGTATTGTCCCTGGGGATCATATCCTCCATGGAAATATCATACTCATCATAGCCGATGCGGCTCCTTCTGTCGTCACCGTACTTCAGGGCGGTTATCTGGATTTCCTCACGGATAACACCCAGCAGCAGCTTCTCATCTGCAAGGATCGCCTTCAGCTCCGCGATCTTTGCCAGCAGCTCCTTATGCTCATTTTCCAGCTTCTCTCTTTCCAGACCTGTCAGAGCACGCAGCCTCATATCTACGATGGCCTGCGCCTGTGCATCTGAAAGTTCAAAGCGGTTCATCAGGTTTTCCTTGGCAGCCTGGGTATTCTGGCTGGAACGTATGATGCGGATCACTTCTTCGATATGATCCAGGGCAATCAGCAAGCCCTGTAAAATATGATCCCGCTCTTCCGCCTTATTCAGATCATACTTTGTCCTTCTTGTTACCACATCCTCCTGGTGCTTCAGATACAGCTTCAGCATTTCCAGAAGGTTGAGCACCTTAGGCTCATTGTTGACCAGCGCCAGCATAATGATTCCGAAGGTATCCTGCATCTGCGTATGCTTGTAAAGCAGATTCAGGATTACGTTGGCATTGGCGTCTCTTCTGAGTTCAATGACAATACGGGTTCCTTCTCTGTTGGATTCATCCCTCAGATCGGTAATTCCGTCAATTTTCTTCTCTTTATGCAGCTCCGCGATCTTTTCGATCAGACGGGCCTTGTTCACCATGTAGGGAAGCTCAGTTACGATAATCTGGCTCTTACCATTGGGAAGTGTCTCAATATCGGTTACCGCGCGCACCCTGACCTTTCCCCGGCCGGTACGATAGGCTTCTTCCGCTCCCCTGGTTCCCAGGATAATTCCGCCCGTAGGAAAATCGGGCGCCGTTATGATCTGCAGAACCTCTTCTATATCCGTATCCCTGTCTTCATTTACCCGATTGTCAATCAGCCTGACAACCGCATTCACTACCTCCCTTAAATTGTGGGGAGGGATATTGGTAGCCATACCTACGGCAATACCGGAGGTACCGTTTACCAGAAGATTGGGATAACGGCTGGGGAGTACGGTGGGTTCCTTTTCCGTTTCATCAAAGTTGGGTACGAAATCTACCGTATCTTTATTGATATCGGCCAGCATCTCCATGGAAATCTTGGAAAGCCTGGCCTCTGTATAACGCATGGCGGCCGCACCGTCGCCGTCCTCGGAACCGAAGTTTCCGTGTCCGTCAACCAGCGGATATCTTGTGGACCACTCCTGGGCCATATTAACCAGCGCCCCGTAAATGGAGCTATCGCCGTGGGGATGGTACTTACCCATGGTATCGCCGACGATACGGGCGCACTTTCTGTGCGGCTTATCCGGACCGTTGTTCAGCTCTATCATGGAATAGAGAACACGCCTCTGCACCGGCTTCAGGCCGTCCCTGACATCAGGAAGCGCACGGGATGCTATAACGCTCATGGCGTAATCAATGTAGGAATTTTCCATGGTTTCCTTCAGATCGACGTCATGGATTTTATCAAAAATATTATCTTCCATTCTTTAATGACTCTCCGTTTCTCCAGTAACTGTCATCAGATATCCAGATTCTTGGCATACTTGGCGTTCTCTTCAATGAATTCGCGCCGGGGCTCCACTTTGTCTCCCATCAGGGTGGTAAAAGTAAGATCAACCTCAGACTCCGCCTCTTCATCCATATTTACACGGAGAAGAATACGTTTTTCAGGATCCATGGTTGTCTCCCAAAGCTGCTCGGCATCCATTTCTCCCAGTCCTTTGTAACGCTGTATCTTATTGTTCTGATCTCTTCCCACCTCAGAAAGAATCTGATTCAGCTCTTCATCGCTGTATGCATACCACTCTTTTTTATTTTTCTCCAGCTTATAAAGAGGAGGCTGCGCCAGATATACATGTCCCTGCTTAATCAGATCAGGCATAAAACGATAAATAAAAGTAAGCAGGAGAGTTGCAATATGGGAGCCGTCAACATCGGCATCCGTCATGATAATGATCTTATGGTATCTGAGCTTGGAAATATCAAAATCGTCATGGATTCCCGTCCCAAAGGCCGTGATCATTGCTTTTATTTCCGCATTGGCATATACCTTGTCAAGCCTTGCCTTTTCCACATTCAGGATCTTACCGCGCAGAGGCAGGATGGCCTGTGTGGCACGGCTTCTTGCCTTTTTGGCGGAGCCGCCGGCGGAATCTCCCTCTACGATGTAGATTTCACAGTTTTTAGGATCTTTATCGGAGCAGTCAGCCAGCTTTCCGGGCAGGGACATGCCCTCCAGAGCTGTTTTTCTTCTGGTCAGCTCCCTTGCTTTTCTGGCAGCCTCCCTGGCACGCTGCGCCAGAATGGATTTCTCACAGATGGTCTTGGCCACGGCAGGATTCTGCTCCAGGAAATAGGTAAGCTGCTCGCTTACCACGCTGTCCACCGCGCCCCTGGCCTCGGAATTTCCAAGCTTCTGCTTGGTCTGTCCCTCAAACTGGGGATCCTCTATCTTCACACTGACAATGGCAGTCATACCTTCCCGGATGTCTTCTCCGGTAAGGTTCGTCTCATTGTCCTTTAACAGCTTTTTATTTCTTGCATAATCATTAAAGGTCTTGGTTATTGCATTCCGGAAGCCGACAAGATGCGTCCCGCCCTCCGGCGTATTGATGTTGTTGACAAAGCTGTAAACGCTCTCCACATAGGAATCGTTGTGCTGCATTGCCACTTCCACGTATACGTTATTCTTGCTTCCCTCAAAATACATGACATTTTCATAAAGAGGGGTCTTGCTCTTATTCAGGTAAGAGACAAATTCCTTGATCCCGCCCTCATAGTGGAAGGATTTCTCCTGGGGATTCTCTTCCCTGGTATCTCTGAGTATGATCTTAAGGCCCCTGGTGAGAAATGCCATCTCACGCAGACGCTGCTTGAGCACGTCAAAGTCATATTCCGTGGTTTCCTGGAAAATCGTGGCGTCAGGCTTAAAGGTAACCTTAGTACCCGTCTTATCCGGATCACATTCGCCAACAACCTTCAGGGTATAGACTGCCTTTCCCCTTTCATAACGCTGTCTGTAAACCTTGCCTTCCTGGCAGATCTCTACCTCCAGCCAGTCAGAAAGGGCATTCACTACGGAAGCGCCTACTCCATGGAGACCTCCGGATACCTTGTATCCCCCGCCGCCGAACTTTCCGCCCGCATGAAGGATGGTAAATACCACTTCTACAGCGGCAATGCCGGCTTTATGGTTGATACCGACAGGAATACCACGTCCGTTATCTATAACCGTAACGGAATTATCCTGATTAATTGTAACATCGATGGTATCACAATAGCCGGCAAGAGCTTCATCCACCGCATTGTCTACGATTTCGTAGACCAGATGGTGGAGTCCCCTGCTGGATGTAGTACCAATATACATACCAGGTCGTTTGCGGACCGCTTCCAAACCTTCCAGTATCTGTATCTGGTCCGCGCCATATTCGCTGTGGCTTTCTGTGTTTTCAGTACCCATATATTCCTCCATTTCACTGCAAAAGGCCAAAATTAAACAAAAAGAGCACAAATAGATAGAAAAGCCTACAGACCCTTATGATCAGGCCCATAAGTTTTTCTACCTGTTTGCCTATTCTGTTTTATTATATCATGAATTTGCTTTGTCCACAATAGACAGAATATCGACCGTTTCCGACTGTGAAGCCATATATAACAGTTCAGGCCTGTCCGGACTGTTACAGCTATACCGCGGCGATGGTTCCGCTCGTAACCTTGAACACTTTATTGATTTCAAACCGGTTATTGATAAATTCATCCAGACCGGTGCAGGTAATGATCGTCTGAATATCCCCTATGCTGTTCAGAAGATAATTCTGGCGGCTGCTGTCCAGTTCGGACAGGACATCGTCCAGAAGCAGTATGGGGGTATCGTTTGTCATTTTTTTAACGAGTTCGATTTCCGACAGCTTCAAAGAAAGCGCCGCCGTCCTCTGCTGTCCCTGGGAACCAAATCTCCGGATATCTATGTCGTTGGCAATAAAGGCAAAATCATCCCGGTGCGGCCCTACAGTCGTCTGCTTCAGCCGGATATCCCTTTCCTGGCCGGCACGGAGCCTGTTTTCGAAATCCTCCGCGGAAATATCCGGTTCATAGGAGATCACCAGCTTTTCCCTTCCGCCGGAAAGGCTGTCATGGATGCTGCCGATAATCCCGTTCAGCTGCTCCACAAAAGCAACGCGCCTTGCAATAATTTTTTTCCCGAATTCCACCAGCTGAATATCCCATACATCCAACGTCCCCCTCAGGGAGGGATTCATGTACATATCCTTGAGCAGCCGGTTTCTCTGGTTTACTATTTTATTATAGTTGTTCAGGTTATGCAGATACATGGGATCAAGCTGACAAAGCTCCATATCCACGAATCTGCGCCTTTCCGAAGGGCCATTTTTAATGATACTGAGATCCTCCGGGGAGAAAAAAACAACATTCATCAGCCCCAGAAGCTCTGTGGCCTTCTTCAGCTTTCTTCCGTCGATAGCAATCCCTTTTGTCTTATTTTTGCGGAGATGCATGTCGATTTTGATCTCATCCCCGTCCTTTTCCAGATAAGTCCTGATGTGAGCCTCTTCCTCTTCGAAGTTAACAATATCCCGATCCTTTGTTCCCCGGTGGGATTTTGTCGTGGCACACAAATAAATCGCCTCAAGGATGTTCGTCTTCCCCTGTGCGTTGTCCCCGTAAAGAATATTCGTGCCTTTGTCGAAGCTCATATCCAGAAAAGCGTAATTCCTGAAATTGGATAGCTCCAGTGATTTTATTACCATGAAAATTACCCGATACTGCCTTTCAAAACTGCAGCAGCCCATAACGTATAACGTCATGAACTGCCGCAGAAAAATTACTCGATTTTAAGAGTCTGTCCGTTAAATTCCACAAGATCCCCGGGAACCAGTTTTTTACCGCGCTGCGTTTCCACCTGGCCGTTCACCTTAACAAGCCCGTCCTGCACCGCATACTTGGCATCCACTCCGGACTCGGCAAGGCCGGCTGCCTTCAGAGCCTGTCCCAGCTTAATATATTCATCTTTTATTTTAAAAGTCTGCATTTTTATCCTTCCGCTTCCAAAACTGCCGTAAACTATCCTTCCACAGTTACACTGTTGTAAAGTTAACCGGCAGAATCAGATAGATATAATTATTTTCCTCATCCCTGATAAAGCAGGGAGCTTTCGGATTTACCAGATAGATAGTGATCGTTTCGTCGTCAATAACACGCAGGGCATCAATGAGGAACTTGGGGTTAAAGCCGATCATGAGATCTTTTCCCACCTTGGAAATATCGATTTCTTCATCCATGCTTCCCACCGTGGAATTGATCTTAAGCTCCATGGAGCCGTCTGTAATATTGATAATAATGGGCTTTTTATCCCCTTCCTTGATGAGCAGGGTCGCTCTGTCAATACAGTCAAGGAGCTCTTTTTTATTGATCTCAACCTTGGTTTCATAATCGCTGGAAAGCATCTGATCGATCTTGAAGTATTCACCCTCAATCAGCCTGGAAACCACCGTGGTATTTTCAAATTCAAAAACAATATGCTTATCCGTAAAGAAAATCGTTACGTCCTTATCCGCATCACCGCCCAGGATCTTGCTGATCTCGTTCAGTGTCTTTCCGGGAACCACTACTTTTTGGGAAGGGTAGGAGTTCTTCAGATGGATCTTACGGATGGAAATACGATGTCCGTCAAGGGAGATCACTCTCATTTCCTCACCGTTGATCTCAAAGAGTTCACCGCTCATCAGCTTATTGTTATCGTTGTCAGAGATGGAAAAGATCGTCTGGCGGATCACTTCCTTCAGGGTATACTGCGAGAGGACAATGGATTCATTTCTTTCAATCATGGGAAGATAGGAAAAATCTTCTCCCGATTTTCCAATGATATTGAACTTTGCCTTTTCACAGGTGATGGTCGTTTTAAAATTACTGTCGGTTGTGATGGTGATATCGTTGTCAGGCAGCTTCCTTACGATTTCCAAAAAGATCTTGGCATCCAGGGCAATGATCCCTTTTTCAACGATGTCGCCTTCAATAATTGTTTCAATGCCAAGCTCCATATCGTTGGCAGTCAGTTTAATTTCTCCTCCGGTGGAATCAATGAGGATACATTCCAGGATGGACATGGTGGTTTTATTCGGCACTGCTTTGGATACCACCTGAAGACCTGTTAACAGATTGCTTTTGGAACAAACTAATTTCATGTGTGCATAAACTCCCTTCTGCGAATTCACATTAACGTACCGGTTGCCACGCCGCGCGCGATCTTTTATTAATTAAAGTATTTAGTAATATTAAATAGTAGGGGGTGTAGATATGTGGATAACCCTTTTTATTATACATTTTGCAAGGAAAACTGAAAATAATAACTTGTTTAAAACTGACGGACAGGCTGAGGTTAATTGTCAGGATATTCACAAACGTTCTGAACCACCGTTCCAGGGCATCCTGCCGTAAAAATTCCTATTCACAGCCTGTCCCCATACTGCCCACAGCTTGTCAACTTTTTTTAAACAAAGTTATACACATATCTTCTTCTTGATAATTTCAATGTTATTCTTAAGCTCTTCGTTGGTGGCAAGCTCTTCTGAGATCTTATTGGCCCCGTGAATTACGGTGGTGTGATCTTTTTTACCAAGCAGCTTGCCGATGTTGGCCAGTGAGGTTTCCGTCAGATCCCTGCACAGATACATAACGACCTGGCGGGGCAGTACGAATTCCGAGTTCCTCTTTTTGGAGGTGATGTCTTCAGGATTAACACCATAGTGCTCGGCAACTACCTTAATAATAAGTTCAGGCGTGATCTTGTCGGGCTTGTCCGGATTGATGATATCCTTCAGCGCATCCTCCGCCAGCTCCATCGTGATCTCAGGCTGGTTCTCAATCTTGGATTTGGCGATGATACGGTTGAAAGCGCCCTCCAGCTCACGGATATTGGATTTAATGTTGGTTGCAATATACTGGAAAATAGAGTCGTCGATCTTTTTATCATAGTTCTCCGCATTCTTGCGCAGAATTGCCATCCTGGTCTCATAATCAGGGGGCTGGATATCTGCGATCAGGCCCCATTCAAAGCGGGAACGGAACCTTTCATCCAGGGTTTCCATTTCCTTGGGCGGTTTATCGGAGGACAGAACGATCTGTTTTCCGGCGGCATGAAGGACATTGAAGGTATGGAAGAACTCCTCCTGTGTACTTTCTTTTCCTATTATAAATTGGATATCGTCGATCATGAGGACATCCACCGTACGGTATTTGTCACGCAGCTTGGTCATGGCAGCCGCATTACCGCTTCGGATGGATTCAATTACTTCATTAGTAAAGGACTCCGAAGTAACATAAATAACCTTCATGTCCGGATTCTGTTCCAGGACAAAATGGCCGATGGAATGCATAAGGTGGGTTTTGCCCAGTCCGGCCCCGCCATAAATATAGAGGGGATTATAAGCGTCACCGGGGGATTCCGCAACGGCAAGACAGGCGGAATGGGCGAATTTATTGTTGCTTCCTACAACGAAGGTATCGAATTTATACTTCGGGTTCAGGTTTGCATTTTCATAATTGATATTAAAGGTGCCGCTGAAGGGGGACTTCAGATCCTCTGCGGAGGACTTGTCCTTCCTGGCATCCTTCTCCAATATAAAAGAAACTTCATAATAATGATCCATCATTTCTGTGATGGTAACACGGAAGAAGTCTTTATATTTGGAAGAAATATAATTAAGTGCATGTGACTGGTTCGATGTGATAAGAATGATTACCACATCATCCTGTACATCGAAAAACTTCAGTGGTTCTATCCACGTATGATATGAAACATCGGAGAGATCATATTCTTTTCTGATGGTTTCCTTAATTTCATCCCATCTGGCCTCGATTGCCTGCATCCCTAAACCTCCTAAACTAACTGAAAATACATCTATCTTATCTTACTCTAAAAAAATGCAAATATCAAATGTTAATTCTGGGGATAATATTTTTCCACAGGGTGTGAACGGAAGGGGGTGGAAGTTAACATATTTGGGGTTTGGGATGTGTAAATGTGGATAAGTGGAAAAGTGAAATCAACATATAAACATCCAGATTTTATGCGGCTTTGATAATAATTTTTAAATTGAGAATAAAAATTAAGCTGAGTTTATCCACAAGTTATACACAATTTGTGGATAATGTTATGTTAAGTGGAAAGAATCGTTGGCAGCGTGTGGATTATTTTTCCGGGGCTAGATATTGTATAAAAAATGAAATTTTAGTAACTACATATTGTATTAGTGAAAAACACGATTTTTACCGCCTTTTTTCAGCGTTTTTTTTATTGGGGAAAATGCGCGGTTTTGCTTGACTTGCGGGGTTTCTTCCTATATAATCGGTAATGATATTTTCTGACACAACATCAGAAACCCAAGTGAAGGAGGTGCATCTTTAATGAAAATGACATTTCAGCCTAAGAACAGGCAGAGAAATAAAGTTCACGGCTTCAGAGCCAGAATGAGTACTCCGGGAGGAAGAAAGGTACTGGCAGCAAGAAGAGCAAAAGGAAGAAAGAGATTATCCGCATAGGCCGCAGTTTTGTGGCCTTTTTTTCTCTTTCCAGGAAAGATTGGATGTAGAATGAATTTTTCGGAAAGCTTGAAGAAAAACCAGGATTTTCAGTCTGTTTACCGGAAGGGCAGATCTTATGCCAATAAACTGTTGGTCATGTATGTGTTGGAAAATAACATGGAAAGAAACAGACTTGGAATTTCTGTAAGTAAAAAAGTAGGGAACAGCGTTGTGCGTCATCATGTCACAAGGCTGGTGCGCGAAAGCTACAGACTGCAGGAGAATATATTTAATAGTGGTTTAGATATAGTAGTCATAGCCAGAGCGAATGCAGCTTCGGCTTCCTATGCGGAAATCGAGAGTGCATTGTTGCATTTGGGTAAGCTTCATAAAATTATAAGCTGAATTGGATATGAAAAAGATTGTAATTGCCCTGATTAAAGGATATAGAAAGTATATATCACCAATGAAAAGTACAAAATGTCCTTATTTTCCCACCTGCAGCGAGTATGGGCTTCAGGCTGTGGAGAAGTACGGTGTCATTAAGGGCGGCTTGCTTGCTTTTTGGAGAATTTTGAGATGTAATCCCTTTTCCAAGGGAGGCTATGACCCGGTTCCTTAAAGAGGGCGCCGGTTTAAGGAGGAAATAAGTTTTGCCAGGAATTATTTTGACCAAAAGTGCGACTCCTGTTATCGGGTGGGTTGCCACGTTGCTCGGTTATATTATGGAGGGTATCTTTTATATCCTCAACCTGATCGGGATTCCCAACATCGGTATCGCCATTATCATTTTCACCATTGTTATTTATATGCTCATGCTTCCTCTGACAATTAAGCAGCAGAAGTTCTCAAAGCTGAGTAATAAGATGAATCCTGAGCTGCAGGCCATCCAGAAGAAATACAATGGAAAGAAAGACAATGATTCCATGATGGCCATGCAGAATGAAACGCAGGCCGTTTATGCAAAATACGGTGTTTCACCTATGGGCAGCTGTGTCCAGATGCTGATTCAGCTCCCTATTATCTATGCTTTGTATAAGGTTATTTATGCCATTCCTGCTTATATCGGACAGGTTAAGGAGGCGTTCTTCCCCCTGGTGGACAAGCTGATTGCCCAGCCGGGAAGCGCGGAGTTTATTCAGGGCTTCCGTAATGCGGGGATGTATATGAAGCAGTTTTCCAATGAACTGTTTACTGCCGGGGATACAACCTATGTACAGAATACGTTTATTGATGTGCTGAATAAAGCGTCAACTCCGGAATGGGCGACTCTTGCTGAGAAATTTCCCAATTTATCAGCGGATATCGCTGCCACTACGGAAAAGCTTGCTTCCTACAATAATCTGTTTGGCATGAATATCGGGGATTCCCCTTCTTATTATCTGTCCAATGCGATGCAGGCTAAGAATGTACTTCTGATTATTGCAGCGCTTGCCATCCCTGTACTTGCTGCAGTTACCCAGTGGCTGAACGTTAAGCTCATGCCCCAGCCGGAATCAAATGGCGAGCAGAACAGCATGATGTCTTCCATGAAGATGATGAACAATATCATGCCCATCATGTCTGCGGTATTCTGTTTCTCACTGCCTGCCGGTGTTGGTTTATACTGGGTTGCCAGTGCGGTGGTAAGAAGTATTCAGCAGGTGCTTGTTAATAAGCATATTGATAAGACTGATTTTGACCAGCTGATTGAGAAAAACAAGGACAAGGCCAAGAAAAAGCAGGAAAAACGGATCAAGCGGATGGAAAAGGCCGGAATTGATCCTAAGACCATAAACCAGTATGCCAGCATGAATACACGTAATGTGCAGCCTTCCACGAAGCCTGTGACAGCTGCAAGCACTTCTTCTAAAAAGCCCGCGGGATCAAAAGCGCCCATGACGGCGGAGGAGAAGGAAGCGGCCGTGAAGAAGGCGACGGAGATGTATAACAAGAACGCGCCGAAGCCCGGAAGTATTGCTGCAAAAGCAAATATGGTTAAGGTTTATAACGAAAATAATAACAGCAGGCCGGAAAAGGACAGCACCGGTAAGAAATAGGATGCAGCAAAGCCGGAGGGCGGACTGCAGTAAGATAAGATGTTATGGAACTGTGAAGCAACGGTTCCTGTGATGATTGCCGCGCCCGGCGGCAGAACGGAGGAAATTATGGAGTTCGTAGAATTTACTGCCAAGACAGTGGATGATGCCATTACCGCAGCATGCCGTAAATTTCTTGTGACCAGTGATAAGCTGGAGTATGAAGTGATAGAAGAAGGCTCTACCGGTTTCCTGGGATTTAATGCCAAGCCCGCGAAAATCAGGGCAAAGGTTAAGGGAAGCGTTGAAGATACGGCCAGAGAATTCTTAAATGATGTATTTGCCGCAATGAAGATGACTGTTGTGGTTGATGTGAAGTTTGATGAAACAGACGGATTTCTTGACATCGATTTAAGCGGCGATGACATGGGAGTTCTTATTGGAAAAAGAGGACAGACCCTCGATTCCCTCCAGTACCTGGTTTCCCTCGTAGTCAACAAGGAAGCGGAAGAGTATATCCGTGTTAAGGTTGATACTGAGAATTACCGTAAGAGAAGAAAAGAAACGCTGGAGAACCTGGCAAAGAACATAGCATATAAGGTAAAGAGAACGAAACGCAGTGTTTCTCTTGAGCCTATGAATCCGTATGAAAGAAGAATTATTCATTCTGCCCTTCAGAATGACAAATATGTTACAACCCACAGTGAAGGGGAAGAACCTTTCCGTCACGTTGTAGTTACCCTGAAGAAATAAGCAGGGACAGAGGTAGATGGATTTATGAAACAGACTGAAACAATTGCTGCAATTGCAACGGCACTGTCTGATTCAGGAATAGGAATTGTCCGTATCAGCGGAGAAGATGCAATTGAAATTGGAAACAGGGTTTATAAATCAAAGAATGGCTGCCATAATCTTAAGGATTATGGCAGCCATACCATTCACTACGGTTTTATTGTGGATGGAGAAGAAATCCTGGACGAAGTAATGGTAGCCATTATGAAAGCGCCTAACAGCTATACTAAGGAAGACACCGTCGAGATCAATTGTCATGGCGGTGTTTTAATCATGCAGAAAATTCTTGAAGCTGTTCTGAAGCAGGGCGCCAGGCTGGCAGAACCGGGCGAGTTTACAAAGAGGGCATTCCTGAACGGAAGAATTGATCTTGCAAGGGCGGAGGCTGTCATGGATTTGATCCATTCCAGAAATGAATTTGCCCTGAAATCTTCCGTAAAGCAGCTGAAGGGTTCCGTATCCGACTGTATCCGGAAAATGCGGGAGGAAATCCTTTATGAAATCGCTTTTATAGAATCAGCACTGGATGATCCGGAGCATATCAGCACGGAAGGCTATCCTGAAAAGCTTCTTCCAAAGATCCAGGATCTTCTGGGCAGGTGTGAAAAACTGATTAATTCCGCTGATAACGGCAAAGTCCTGAAAGAAGGGATCAATACGGTCATCGTTGGAAAGCCCAATGCGGGTAAGTCATCTCTTCTTAACATCCTGGTAGGTGAGGATAAGGCCATTGTAACGGATGTGGCTGGAACCACAAGGGATGTTCTGGAGGAATCGATACGTCTGCATGGAATCGGTCTGAATATCATTGATACCGCAGGGATCAGAGCCACTGAGGATGTAGTGGAGAAAATAGGGGTGCAGCGCGCCCTGAAATATGCAAAGGATGCAGATTTGATCCTGTATGTGGTAGATTCCAGCGTGGCGCTGGATGAAAGCGATGAGGAAATACTTGATTTATTAAAGGATAAGAAATGCATAATTCTTCTGAATAAAACGGATCTTGAACCTGTGGTTACGGAAGAGATGCTGCGTGAGAAGATCGGGGATCCCAGGGTCTGCATGATACGGACTTCCACAAAGGATAATACGGGAATTGAAGCGTTTGAAAATACGATAAAGGATATGTTCTTCGGCGGGATGCTTTCTTTTAATGAGGAAGTGGTCATTACCAGCATGCGCCATAAGCAGGCTCTGGAAGAAGCAAGGGACAGTCTGCTTATGGTGAAGAAAAGCCTGGAGGATGAGATGCCGGAGGACTTTTATTCCATTGATCTGATGAGCGCTTATGCTTCATTGGGTCTTATTATCGGTGAGGAAGTGGGAGAAGATCTTGTTAATGAGATTTTCAGCAAGTTTTGTATGGGTAAATAATTATGAAAATGGAGCAGATGTCATTATTTGATGACAACAGGATCACCTATGATCCCCTGGCGAGCAGGCTCAGGCCGTCCGGGCTGGATGAGTTTGTAGGGCAAAAGCACCTGATCGGTGAAGGAAAGGTATTGCGCAGGCTGATCGATCAGGATATGGTTTCCTCCATGATTTTCTGGGGACCGCCGGGGGTTGGAAAGACGACTCTGGCAAGGATTATCGCAAGAAAGACAAAGGCTGAATTTATTGATTTCAGCGCGGTAACAAGCGGGATCAAGGAGATTAAGGAAGTCATGAACCAGGCGGAAAGCGCCCGGCAGATGGGAATGAAGACCATTGTGTTTGTTGATGAAATCCACCGTTTCAACAAGGCGCAGCAGGACGCTTTTCTCCCTTTTGTGGAAAAAGGAAGCATTATACTGATTGGCGCCACTACGGAAAATCCCTCCTTTGAAATCAATGCCGCTTTGCTTTCCAGATGTAAGGTTTTTGTGCTGCAGGCCCTCACCACCGATGATGTGGCGCAGCTGCTCCGCCATGCGCTTAGTTCCCCCACTGGCTTCGGCCGTCAGAAGATAGTCATATCGGATGATATGATAGAGATGATAGCGGCTTTCGCCAACGGAGACGGACGTACGGCGCTGAATACACTGGAAATGACGGTATTGAACGGTGAAATACAGCCCGACGGAACCACGGTGATAACAAAAGAAATCCTGGAGCAGTGTACCAGCAAGAAATCATTGCTTTATGATAAGAAGGGGGAGGAGCATTACAATCTGATCTCCGCCCTTCATAAATCCATGAGAAATACGGATCCGGATGCCGCGGTGTACTGGCTTTCCAGAATGTTGGAGGCAGGAGAGGATCCGCTTTATGTGGCAAGAAGGCTGGTGCGCTTTGCCAGTGAGGATGTGGGCATTGCAGACAGCAATGCGCTTGTGGTCGCAGTGGCTGCCTATCAGGCCTGTCATTTTAACGGTATGCCTGAATGTAGTGTGAATCTGGCACAGGCAGTGGTATACCTGTCAATGGCTCCCAAGTCCAATGCACTATATGCAGCTTATGAGAACTGTAAAGAGGATGCTGTTAAAATGCTGGCGGAGCCGGTTCCGCTACAGATACGTAATGCCCCTACCAGGCTCATGGAGGAGCTTCATTACGGAGAAGGTTATATCTATGCCCATAATACGGAAGAAAAGGTTACTGCTATGAGATGTCTGCCGGATTCTCTGAAGGATAAAAGATATTATGTACCTACCGGTGAGGGAAAGGAAGCAGAGGTTAAGGAGAAGCTTGACCGTATTCTGCAGTGGAAGAGGGAACAGGAAAATAAGAAAAGACAGGGAAATAAGGAAAGTAAGGAAGAGTAAGAAAAACAGAAAAAAACAGGGAGCACTGACAGCGCGATCTGCCGGTGCTCCCGCAGGTAATCAGGTATTGGCTGAGGGAATGGCCGGCCTTCGTTTCTCTGTCTTGCTTAAAAGAGATTCAGACAAAAGAAAAGCCGGCTTTAAAGGCTTTTGAGGCAAACGCTTTTTCAAAATCCTTTAATTCATAAAGCTCTATTTGCGGAAGATGGATTTTGTTATCGTTAAGAAGCCTGAGTGCGGGTTCAAATGGGCCGCAGCGGCTCCCGACGATAGTAAGTTCATTTACTGCCACCATGCTCATGTCGATGCTGAGTTTTCCTGAATAGGTGCTTTTCAGCAGAATAGTGCCTTTTTTACGGACAAGTTCCATTGCCTGGGGAAGCCCTGTTTCGGAACCTGTACATTCTGCCACGATTTCATAGCCTTCCTTTTCCCCGCAGGTTGTAACCCTGGCGAAGGGACGGAAAAGCTCCAGTTTCTCTGGATGGCGGCCGATTACCGTAAGATCAACACCGGTGAGCGCCAATACCTGCGCGGTGAGAAGCGCCAGCCTGCCATCTCCTAAAACAGCTGCATTTTTATCCGGTGAAATATGCACCTGGGTAAGGATTTCCAGGGCGGCGGCCAGCGGTTCGGTAAAGATGGCCCGGGTATCCGGCAGTTCGTCCGGCACCAGATGAAGAAGAGAGGTATCGATAGTAATATATTCTGCAAAACAACCATCTTTATTATCCATACCCAGAACCCGGCGGTTGGAACAGTGTGTGGGCCTGCCGGTCCGGCAGTAAATGCATTTGCCGCAGGCTGCATTCAGTTCGCCTACCACGCGGCGGCCTTTTAGCTTTTCATCCGGGGACTCTACAACCTCGCCAACAAATTCATGACCCATAATGCCGCGAAATGAGGGGCGGTATCCTTTCCGCACTTCTTTGTCCGTATTGCATACGGCGCTGTAGTGTATTTTTATCAGGCTTTCGCCTTCTTCAGGAACCGGTATGGGAAGATCTTCCCGGTAAACGGCGCCGGATCCGTCATAGTATAATCCTTTCATTCAATTCCTCCTTTTCTGTCGCTTTCTATGAAAAATATTGTGCTGCAGTTCGTTTTTTGCAACTGTCCAGCGGGGCAGCGTATTTAGCTGCACAGGCCAGTGCTTTGCGCTGATCGTAAGACAGGCTTATGTTTTCATAGTATCATTTATTTTGTGTATTTTCTATTAATTTTTTTTGTGGTATGATGAATCCATAAGTATGCAGAAATCGTTTTAAATATTGCAGTTTACAGAAATCAGGGGGACAGGGCAAGATGAAAAAAGAATCAAATATGGGATTGCTTTTTTTAATGGCTGTTGGTATTGTAGGACTTGGACTTTATTACGGTGCGACAGATAATTATGGAAGTGGGGAAATACAGCTGTATCATTTTATCTGCTGGGTAGTACTGATAATTGCTCTGCTGCGGGCGCTGGAGCTGGTGTGGGAGCCGGTGAAGTTTTTCTGGGATCAGGCATGGGGAAAGGTACAGGAAAACCGTAAAAATGCTGCGGATTCTATGGGGAATGCACCCAAAGATGTCCTTTCCGGCGAAGAGATGCAGACTTCCATAATTGTTCCTGATGCAGGCCGGCGGTTTTTTGCAGAAAGAGAGTATGCAGGGCCTGTGAGGGAAGCAGCGGCTGCACGGGAAAGTGTTCTGAGAGAGGAACCTGTCCGTGAAAGTGTAATTCGTGAAAATACTGTTCGTGAAAATACTGTTCGTGAAGATGCCGCTCGGGAAGGTGTTGCGCGTGAAGGTATTGTTCGGGAAGGCGTTGTTTGTGAAAGCGCTGTTGCGCCGGCTGTTATTATTACACCTCCTCCGGCCATGGCTGATGTGTATTCAGAAGAAAAGAAGAAAAAAAACAAAAAAAAGAAAAAATAGAAGGAGTTATTCATTATGCCGCAAATCAGGGAATGCTATGATGTTTGTGTGGTGGGGGCGGGACATGCCGGATGTGAGGCAGCGCTGGCCTGTGCCAGAATGGGATTGGAGACAGTGATCTTTACGGTCAGCGTGGACAGTATCGCGCTGATGCCCTGCAACCCCAATATCGGCGGTTCCTCTAAGGGCCATCTGGTCCGGGAAGTGGATGCCCTGGGCGGTGAGATGGGTAAGAATATAGATAAGACTTTTATTCAGTCCAAGATGCTGAATGTTTCCAAAGGGCCGGCAGTCCATTCTCTAAGGGCGCAGGCCGACAAAGCGGAGTATACCTGGCAGATGCGTATGATACTTGAAAATCAGGAGCATCTGACAATTAAGCAGGCGGAGGTATGTGAGCTTCTGGCGGAGGATTTGCCGGGTACGGATGATGGTTCAGGAAAATGCAGGAAGAAAATTACAGGAGTAAGGATTTATACGGGCGCTGTTTATGAAGCAAAGGCGGTCGTATTATGTACGGGAACCTATCTGAATGCGCGGTGTCTGTGTGGTGAGGCTATTACCTATACAGGGCCGAATGGCTTGCAGCCCGCAAATCACCTGACGGATTCCCTGAAGGCGCTTGGGGTTGAGATGAGGCGGTTTAAGACCGGGACGCCGGCGCGTATGGATAAGCGGACAATTGATTTTTCCAAAATGGAAGAACAGCGGGGAGATGAAAAAGTGGTTCCTTTTTCATTTTCTACCATACCGGAGAGTATCCAGAAGGATCAGGTTTCCTGTTGGCTGACCTATACCAATGAGGAGACCCATGATATTATTCGCGCCAACCTTGACAGATCACCGATTTATGCGGGAATTATAGAAGGGACAGGGCCAAGATACTGCCCGTCTATTGAAGATAAAGTGGTAAAGTTTGCGGATAAGAAAAGGCACCAGGTATTTCTGGAGCCGGAAGGTATCCATACAAATGAAATGTATGTGGGAGGTATGTCATCATCTCTTCCGGAGGACGTTCAGCTGGCAATGTACCGAAGTGTTCCTGGCCTGGAACACTGTAAAATAGTGAGAAATGCGTATGCAATCGAATATGATTGCATTAATGCAAGGCAGCTGTATCCTACCCTGGAGTTTAAAAATATTGAGGGACTGTTCAGCGGCGGACAGTTCAATGGAAGCAGCGGTTATGAAGAAGCGGCGGCACAGGGACTGATAGCCGGAATGAATGCGGCCCTTTCCATACAGGGTAAGGAGCAGATAATTCTGGATCGTTCCCAGGCTTATATCGGGGTGTTGATTGACGATCTGGTAACCAAGGATAATTTTGAGCCATACAGAATGATGACCTCCCGCGCTGAGTACAGACTTCTTCTCCGTCAGGATAACGCGGATATCAGACTTCGTGAAATAGGATATAAAGCTGGACTTGTAGGAAAAGAAGAATATGAAGCAACCATAAATAAGCAGAAACAGATCCAGGAAGAAATGAACCGTCTGAAAAAAACGACGGTAGGAGCTTCCGCTTCAATCCAGTCATTTCTTGAATCACATGGAAGTTCACCTTTGAAAACTGCCGCAAGCCTTTCGGAACTGATCTGCAGGCCTGAACTGGATTATGAAATTTTAGGGGAGATTGATCCCGACAGAAAGCCCTTACCTGCTGATGTAATCGAGCAGGTGGAAATAGAACTGAAATATGAAGGATATATATCCAGACAGCTGCGTCAGGTAGAGCAGTTTAAAAAGATGGAAAAGAAAAAGATCCCGGAATGGATAGATTATAATGATATTTCCAGCCTCCGTCTTGAAGCCAGGCAAAAGTTGATTTCCTATAAGCCGGTATCCGTAGGACAGGCATCAAGAATTTCAGGAGTTTCACCGGCTGATATTTCAGTTCTTCTTATTTATCTGGAGCATCTGGGAAAGCAGGAAAAAGCATGAAAAGCTATAATTTGACACAATTCAGAAAAGATCTAAGTGAACTGTCGATAGAACTGGATAAGAACCAAGAAGAACAGTTTATGCAGTATTATGAACTGCTGATCCAGTGGAATGAAGTAATGAATCTGACAGCTATTACTGATTTTGATGAAGTTATAAAAAAACACTTTGTAGACAGTCTTTCTTTAATAAAAGCGGTGCCGGAGCTGACGAAGGAAGGGTACTCAGTCATTGATGTGGGGACAGGAGCCGGTTTTCCAGGAATCCCTTTGAAAATCGCATTTCCGGGATTAAAGGTAACACTTCTGGATTCCCTGAATAAGAGAGTAAAGTTTTTGAATGAGGTAATTGCCCAAATCGGACTGGCGGATATAGATGCAGTTCATGGAAGAGCGGAGGACTATGCGAAGCCGGGATTGTTCCGCGAAAAGTATGATCTGTGTGTGTCACGGGCAGTTGCTAATATGGCCACATTATCCGAATATTGTCTGCCGTTCGTGAAGGTTGGGGGAAGGTTTATTCCTTATAAATCCGAAAAAATAGAAGAGGAAGCGGCTGCCGCAAAAAAGGCCTTTTATCTCCTGGGCGGGGAAGTGGTGGAAAATATTGAGTTTAATTTACCATATAGTGATATTTACAGATCCCTTTTTATTATAAGGAAAAAGGCTCCTACACCCGGAAAATATCCCAGAAAGGCGGGACTTCCGGCAAAGGAGCCAATCAGTTAATTTTTTTTCATATCCAGGTATCCCATGAGAACTACCCATACGTAAGCACAGGTTTTGGGGATCATGAGCATGCCTATCAAAGGAATCATATCAGCCCATAATACAACCGGGATATAGAAGCCGAAGCTTAAGGTGATTGCAAGCCACATAAAGCGGAAGTTTCTGTCCCGGTTTTCTTTTGCTTCCTGATAGAATAGAACAATAATCAGTATTCCCATCAGGGCGAAAGGAATGTTCCGGTAAATTCCCCAGGATAATGGTGCATCGGCACTGGCCCATTTGTTTTGGGGAAGCAGACAGAGTATAATTCTTATCAGGGCAAGTCCGTACATGGCAAAATTCAGCGATTTCGTGTCTGCCTTATGATATCTCATTTTCCAGATTTCAAAAAGAATCAGATAAAATATGGTCATTGTTATTGAGGTAATCAGTTTTCCAACGCCGAGGGCAGCTGTATGGGCGGCAAGTCCGTCAGTGCATAGGGAATAGGCTCTTGGGATCAGATGAAAGGCATCACCGCAGCCAAGTATGACAGCCATAATTCCAAATAGTTTATATTCTTTTCTTTCTTTTGATTTGGTTATCATGATGATTCCCAGTGTGATGACAGTAATTAAATATACTGCATCAAAAAGTGTTTCCATAATTGCCTGCATTAATATCTCTCCTTTTATTGTATTAAACGATTATCAATATGAACAATGTTCATTATAGACTTATTATACATGGATGTCAACGGTATTTTTATTTTTTGTTTGAAAGTAGTCGGGTGCTAATTGAGCACCCCAAGCGTTTTGTGCGCTCTGATTATTGATAGATTGATTGTTAGAATAGATTGTTAGAAGTGCGTCGTGGGTAATAATATAGAGTTTTAGATATGCCTTATACTGAATCTAATATAGATAAATGTGGTAAGCATTGAGGCCACATATTTAGCTCCTGTATAGGAGAGTAGTGATCCGGTATAAAAAAGATTCTGGAAAATTGGGTGTAATGTCATTATTGAAAGAAAGATCAAATCGTCAGCTGTTGATCTTTATTGAGAGAAAGATTGAATCCTCTGCTGTTTGTAGAGAAATACTGTCTACTATCTATTACAATCTATAATTCCATGATAAACGTATGATAAACGATATGGAAAATATATTCATAACCTACGTATAAGTATACCTTTCATGTAATCTGTTTCGTTATGGGTTTGGTAAATGAATTCTTTTTCATTTTCTGTACATCCTATTAATATTTTTATCTCCGAATCACGTTTCATTAAATCAACGATACACATAATCGCATCAACTTGCTTTCTTTCATCTGTTCCCACCCATACATCAATGCCGTCACCATCCATTGAAGAGGTATTATCTAAATAGCCATAGTCAACTCTGTAAATAAAGTCAGAAAACTTAGGATGAACAGCTCCCTTAGGCCTATCTATTATGATTTTTGATTCACTCACTATTCTATCTATTGCATTCCAAAAGCTATCATTTGTTTCCATGACTTTACCTCATAACATATCTTTTATAAATTTATTTTTTAAGTATATGTTTGTCAAATAAATCTATATCATTTATACTGTTCTTATAATTCTATATTTTATTATAATATTAACTAGAGGGTTATTTCTACATTTACAAATCAAGACGTATTTTCTTAAATCTGGTAACTATAATTATATTGTTATTTATATTGTTTCACGTTAAACATAATATATTTGCTTAATAATATAAGCTTAGTAAATTTTAATATTAGTATATTGAATTACTGATATATGTTTTGCTTTTTTTTACTTAAAGAAAAGGAATAAATATAAATACTAATTATATATTTAGTAGATATAAGTTTTATTTATTATTAAAAAAAGAATAGTAAGAGTAAGTACTATAAATAAAAAAGAGCTGTAATTTTTCTGCAGCTCTTTTTTATAAATTACATACAAACTTATAAAAGAATATTAATCTGTTCTATAACTAAATCAGGTGATTCCAGATGACATAGCTGTTTAGTATCAGGAATACTAAAAGCCTCAATTGACTGGTTAAAGTAAACATAATTATCAACTATTGTATCTATATCATCTTTCATTTCACCGTATAAAATATACATACTATGATCTATTTCTTTTAATGCATGAATTATATTTGCATTCATATATCTACATACATAGCTCGCAAAAGAAAATTTTGCATTGAAATCTGGAACATGCGAAGCCTCTACATAGTTAGACAATATTTCGTCAGTAACGGCAGACGAATTATAAAAGTATTCCTCTTCAAAATCCTTCCTAAAAGATTCTTTGCGTGTAAGCATATTATATAGAAAAGTTCCAATGATGGGAGTGTCAATTAAGAACTTCAATAGCTTAGTTTGTTTACTTGGCACCTGGTTTAACTTATTTATACTTTGCGGATTAATGAAAAGCATTTTGTCAATAACTTCACCATCATTATGGCAAGCCATAACAGCTATTGGGGCAGCATCGCCTGTTGCAATAATACTTGTCTTTTTACCTATTACATTCTTAATAAAATCTATAATAGACTGTACATAAAGGTAATTGGTATAAGTAATATTAGGTTTGTCTGACAAACCATAACCAAGAAAATCTATTGTATATACTTCATGCTTCTCAGCTAAAGAATCAACTATAGCGGAAAATTCAAAGCCTGAACTGCCGGCTGTAAGGTCATGGAGGAGGAGAAGAGGGGTACCCGTCCCCTTTTTAGTATATCGTATCTTACCAAACCGCCACTCATAATATTTATTGTTAGGGCAACCTAAATTATTCTTTACAGTACTGACAGAAAATTGTACTCTGTTTATCATGTGAATGGTAAAAGTAGCGATACCTGTGAGAGCAATTACAGTTCCAAGCTTTTTATTCATAGTAATACCTCCTGTATTTAATTATTATAAACCATCACATGTTATCTTACAAGTTAATGATTTGTAGTTTTGTGGCAGTTTTTGCATGGTTCCTACTTTTGTTTTTATATTGATAATGTTTCACGTGAAACATTATCAGATTATAATTAACACAGAATTGTATAAAACATATTGTATGAAACTATATTTTATATAGCCTTTAATATAGCTGTTTTAAACTTTACTTACAATTATGTTCCACGTGAAACATAACATTATATAAATAAAATACTCTAAAATTAAATTTAAAAAAATAAGTTAATATTTGAATACAAATAGAACAAGTAATAACTAAATTAAAAATATGGATAATAAATCTATTCTGACACTTAACTTAAAAATAACATAATAGAATTAATAAACATTTTCTTCAATAAATCATATTTTAAATTCAAAACTTTCTTTTTAAATACAAAACCAACAATAATATAAAAAAAGAAAGTCCAAATTCTAATATTTCCTTATAGAATATCAACCAGAAAAGTGATATAATCGATAAAGTACTTATTTGGGTGAGAAAGTAATATATAGTGTTGACAGAAGAATGACTCTATCTTGTTTTGTCCAATTGCACACGAAAGGAAAAATGTAATGGGAAGAATTATCGCAATTGCAAACCAGAAGGGCGGTGTTGGTAAAACAACCACAGCGATTAATTTATCGGCTGCTCTCGCTGCAAAAGGGAAGAAGGTATTAGTCATAGATACGGATCCGCAGGGAAATACGACAAGCGGATTTAATATTGATAAGAATAATCTTGACAATACAATCTATGAACTGATGCTGGGGGAATGTACAATTCAGGACTGCCTGATTAAAGAAGTAGTTCCGAATGTTACTGTATTACCATCCAATGTTAACCTGGCTGCGGCAGAAATAGAGTTAATTGGTGTAGATAAGAAAGAATTTATATTAAAAAATGAGGTGGATTGGGTAAGAGATCAGTATGATTTTGTGGTAATTGATTGCCCGCCTTCCTTGAATATGCTGACGGTTAATGCAATGACGACTGCGAATACGGTTCTGGTTCCAATACAATGCGAGTATTATGCACTGGAAGGACTGAGCCAGTTAATTCATACAGTTAATCTTGTGAGAGAAAGATTGAATCCTCAGTTGCAGATTGAGGGAATACTGTTTACTATGTATGATTCCAGGACAAACCTTTCAACACAGGTAGTTGATAATGTAAAGAAGAATCTGAATCAGAAAATATATAAAACAGTAATACCCAGAAACATAAGGCTGGCCGAGGCGCCGAGCTATGGCTTGCCGATAACAATGTATGATCCGAAATCAGCTGGTGCAGAGAGCTACATGGCATTGGCAAATGAAGTTATTAAGAGAAAGGATTTATGATAATGGCTGCAAGAGGACTGGGGAAAGGCCTTGATTCTTTGATCCCGAATACTATTGGGGAAGCAAAAGAAAAAAAGGAAAGTAAAGAAAAAGTAGAAAATAAAAACCCGGAAACCATGGTAAAGCTGTCAATGGTTGAGCCAAACGGGGAACAGCCCAGAAAGAATTTCGATGAGGATTCACTGTTGGAGCTGGCGGAATCAATAAAACAGTTTGGTCTGCTTCAGCCCATTATTGTGCAGGACAGGAAGAATCATTATGAGATAATTGCCGGAGAAAGAAGATGGCGTGCGGCAAAGATGGCGGGATTAAAAGAGATTCCCGTTATTATTAAGAATCTTACAAATCAGGAAATTGTAGAAATTTCATTGATTGAAAATATCCAGAGAGAAGATCTGAATCCGATTGAAGAAGCACAAGCCTATAAAAGACTTTTGGAAGAGTTTAATCTGAAGCAGGATGAGGTGGCAGAGAGAGTATCCAAGAGCAGGACAGCGGTTACCAACTCCATGCGTCTGCTCAAGCTTTGTGATGAAGTACAACAGATGGTCGTAAATGAAATGATCAGTACGGGCCATGCCAGAGCTTTGCTTTCCATTGAAGATCCGGAAGAGCAGTATATGATCGCCCAGAAGGTTTTTGATGAAAAGATGAGCGTACGGGAAGTGGAAAAGCTGGTAAAGGATCTTCATAAACCCGAAAAGGCGCCAAAAAAAGAAAACAAGTCTCTGGAAGTAATTTATCAGAACATTGAAAACAGACTGAAAGAATCATTAGGCACCAAGGTTTCCATTTCACCTAAGAATAATGGAGCAGGCAAAATAGAAATAGAATTCTATAACCATGATGATTTGGACAGGCTTATGGAACAGTTAATGAGAGCCTGATTGTTATAACAGGAAGCGGAGTTTCCTGTACTCAGGATAAAAAATATAAAGGAGAAAAAGATGTCAAGCAGCTTACTGGAGAGTATTGGATTAGGCGGATTGGATATTGCGTACTTGCTTATAGGCCTGTTGGTTTTTATAATAATACTTTTGATTCTGATAATTATCCAGTTCAATAAGTTGAATAAAATACAGAAAAAACTATCAAAGTTTATGAAGGGGAAGGATGCCGGGAGTCTGGAAGAAGATATTACAGGACTATATGAGGATAACGACTTCATAAAGAAGGAATCTGATAAAAACAGAAAAGAAATTAAAGATATTCAGAAAAGATTAGAGTATTGTTATCAAAAAATGGGAATGGTAAAATATGATGCCTTCAGTCAGATGGGCGGACAGCTCAGCTTTTGTTTATGTCTGCTGAATGAAAAGGATGACGGTTTTATACTGAATTCCGTGCAGAGCAGCGACGGCTGTTATACATACACAAAAGAAGTAAAGAAGGGTGAGTGTGCAATTACACTTGGCGCTGAAGAAAAAGAAGCATTAGATAAAGCCATTGGCTATTAATTATAAAATGAGGAGAGGAGCCTTATCATGATTGACATTAAGTTTTTAAGAGAAAATCCGGAAGCAGTAAAAGAAAATATCAGAAAGAAATTCCAGGATTCCAAACTTCCGTTAGTTGATGAAGTAATTGAGTTGGACAAGGAAAGCAGAAAGACACAGCAGGAGGCTGATGACCTGCGTGCCAATAGAAATAAAATTTCCAAGGAAATCGGCGGACTGATGAAGGCCGGTAAGAAGGAAGAAGCGGAAGCAAAGAAAGCTGAAGTGGCTGCCGGAGCAAAGAAGCTGGAAGAACTGGAAGCGAAAGAAGCTCAGCTGCAGGAAAAGATCCTGAAAAATATGATGGTAATTCCTAATATTATTGATCCGACAGTTCCCATTGGTAAGGATGATACGGAAAATGTGGAAATCACAAAATATGGGGAGCCTGTTGTTCCTGATTTTGAAATTCCTTATCATACGGAAATTATGGAAAAGTTCAATGGAATTGATCTTGACAGTGCCAGAAAGGTAGCAGGTAACGGATTCTATTATCTGATGGGCGATATCGCCAGACTGCATTCCGCAGTTATTTCTTATGCAAGAGACTTTATGATTAACAGAGGGTTTACCTATTGTGTACCTCCCTTTATGATCAGAAGCAATGTGGTAACAGGCGTTATGAGCTTTGCAGAAATGGATGCCATGATGTATAAGATTGAAGGAGAGGATTTATACCTTATCGGTACAAGCGAACACTCCATGATAGGTAAGTTTATTGATACTATCATTCAGGAAGAAGAGCTTCCCAAGACCCTTACCAGCTATTCACCCTGCTTCCGTAAGGAGAAGGGCGCGCATGGTCTGGAGGAAAGAGGCGTATACCGCATCCATCAGTTTGAAAAGCAGGAAATGATCGTTGTATGTAAACCCGAGGATTCTGCTATGTGGTTTGAGAAGCTGTGGCAGAATACGGTTGATCTTTTCCGGTCCATGGATATTCCTGTAAGAACCATTGAATGCTGCTCCGGTGATCTGGCAGATCTTAAAGTGAAGTCTTATGATGTAGAAGCATGGTCACCCAGACAGAAAAAATATTTTGAGGTAGGAAGCTGCTCCAATTTGGGAGATGCACAGGCAAGAAGACTTAAAATACGTGTAAATGGGGAAAATGGGAAATACTTTGCGCATACACTAAATAATACGGTAGTTGCTCCGCCGAGAATGCTGATTGCTTTCCTTGAAAATAATCTTCAGGCAGACGGCTCCGTTAGGATTCCTGCAGTGCTTCAGCCTTATATGGGCGGCATGACTGAAATCAAATAAGAAAGGATTGAGTTACTGATCAATAATAATAATGATCAGTAACTCAATTGCACAATAATCAAAAAGTGAGGTGAGATTCTTGCATAAATTTTTAAAATCAGTGGGGTTTAGTGAGTATACATCAACTAAGAAAATTCAGGAGCTGGTAAAGGATGTGATCCTGAATGCGGAAACCAGAAACTATACCACTCTTGATGGAAAAGAAGATACGGTCCTGGTAGAGTTTTGCAAGGATTTCGCAGAGAACATGGGAATTGCAGTTTGCGGGGAATTTGATGAAAGTGATAATTTCATTTTCTACTATTATTATCCCTACCTGCGCGGAACCGGCATCAGTTCCATGGAGGATGTGAGCGTGGAACGTCATGCGGCAGTGGAATCCTATGCAGGTGTGTGTGATGATATTAAGGTAGGAGTAACTTTGATCTTTTACCTGCAGAACATGATCCCCTATATAAAATACAAAAATGCAGATAAGCTTCCGGTCAGAGGTACCAGCCTGACCTTGTCTGCCCTGGCAAGTCAGGGATCAATTATGATGCCTATCATAAAAAGTGAAAACCAGAAAAAAAAGATTCAGCAGTCCACAATTACAAGGAATCAGCTTATTGAGGCCGCTAGACGGGGAGATGAAGACGCTATTGAAAGCCTGACGCTGGAGGATATGGATACCTATACAACTATCTCCAAAAGAATTCAGAAGGAAGACGTATTCAGCCTTGTTGACACGTATTTTATGCCTTATGGTGTGGAGTGCGATCAATATTCTGTATTAGGAGAAATTTCAGAATACCATACGGTAATGAATAAGCTGACAAAAGAAAAGATCTGCTTTATGACGATTAACTGCAATGAATTAACCTTTGATGTATGTATTAATGAAAAAGATCTTTATGGCGAACCTAAAATAGGCCGAAGATTTAAAGGGGTAGTCTGGCTCCAGGGAGCAGTAAATTATCCTGAATAAATCAGAAAAAGACAGAAAAATAAAATATGTTTTGTGCGTTTCAGTAATTTGAAACTGAGCAGCCTGCAACAGAGAACCCTGGAATAAAGATACCTGGAAAAGAGATATCTGAAAAGGAGATGCCTGCAACAGAAATCCCAAGAAAAAAAGGATTATCAATGAAAAGGAGCCAAAATCAGTTGATGAAACGCACAATAACCAAATATTTATAAAACCGTAAAAAAAAATATGATAATTAATATTATAAAAAGAGTAGACTTTTTCTTTAAAATATAGTATTATACTAGATGTGTTTCCTTAGTTAAATGGATATAACAGCCCCCTCCTAAGGGGCAGTTGAGGGTTCGATTCCCCCAGGGAACGTAAATCCGTACAAAAAGAACAACATCTTTTTGTACGGATTTTTTATATTACCGCATATATTCTTATTTATTGCGGGCAGGAAAGCCCGGCCGCCCCATTAGTACGCTGGCTGAACAGAAATAGAACACCAGCAACATCAGCAAAACCACCAATACCACCATAATGGAAAATGAGCAACAGAAAAAGACAGACAATAAGGCAGAATAAGAATACAGTATAAAAAAAGTACCGAAAAATACAGGACGGGAAGAATTATGAAAAAGATAAAATTCCAGTTTAAAAGGTTAACAAAAATAAGACAGCAGCTGTATACCATATACTTTGCCGCACTGTTCCTTCCTATTATGATAATCGGTATTTTTCTGCTCATAAATACTTACACGCTGCTTTCCAATTATCACAGAGATCTGTTGGAGGCGGATAACCTGAGGGTGAAGACGATTCTTTTTGAGATGACCACCCAGGTTTATAATATATCCGAAAATCTGGTTTTTGACGCAAATATAAAAGAAATTCTGTCGGCCAACTATACCCAGAGGGAAAAGCTTGTGGAAAAAGCCGGGAATCTGACTGTTGTGGATAATTACGCTCAGAATTATGCGGAAATAGAAAGTATAGAAATCTATACGGATAATCCTACTTTTACAGATTATAAGCAATTTTACCGGGCAGATGAAAAGATACAGAATACCGACTGGTACTGCAAGGCTATTTCCCAGTCCAGTGTCTTCTGGGTCCCCATGACAAGCAGGGACAAGTACGGAAATGAATATTGGAACCTGAGCCTGGTGCGCAGGCTGCCGCTGGCGGAAGCGGACTATAATGCCGTGCTTGTGATCAAGGTGAGCGATAACTATCTGAGAACCAGGATCAACAGCCAGGAATATGCAGCCATGATATCCGTAAATGACAGAGAGGTTTTTTTCAATTCCAACAGAAGCGAATATGGCATCAGCCAGAAGGTACCCATAGATTATGACAAAAGATATTATCAGTACACGGGAAAAGAAAAGATAAACGGAGTTACCTATTTTGTGGATGTTTCCACGCTGTACCTATACCAGTCAGATTCCCGCCTATATATCTGTACCATGAATGATTTAGGCTATGTCAGTATTAAAAGGATTCTGACTATCTGTGTGCTCATACTTGCCGTGGCTATTCTGATTCCGGGACTGATCATTCATTTTTTTACCGAATATTTCACCTCCCGCGTGCTCACTCTGAGACAGGCCATGCATCAGGCCAGTACGGAGGATTATGACATCCGCAGCTATATCCAGGGACAGGATGAGATCTCGGAGGCCTTTTCTGATCTTGAGGTCATGGTACGGAATATTAAAAAGAAGGATGCGGAAATGTATGAGGCCCGCATTAATGAGGCGGAGCTTCTGAACGAACAGCAGGTTATGGAATTTAAGATGCTGGCAAGCCAGATTAATCCCCATTTCCTCTACAATACGCTGGAAACCATCCGTATGAAGGCGTTTGCGGCAAATGACAAAGAAGTGGCAAGGGCCATAAAGCTCCTGGGTAAATCCATGCGCTATGTCCTGGAGAACACCGGTACATCCTACACGACCTTAAGCAGAGAGCTGGAGCATGTCAATGTTTATCTGGATATCCAGAAGCTCAGGTTCACGGATAAATTTGACGGCATAACGGAAATAGGGGAGGATGTGGATCCTGAAAAAATATATATTCTTCCCCTACTTCTTCAGCCTGTGGTGGAAAATGCCATACTGCATGGCCTGGAAGAGAGGGAGCATGGAGGCATAATCAAAATCTCCGTAACAAAACATATAGAAGAACAGGAGCTTCTATGCATAGAGGTTTCAGATAACGGCTGCGGAATGACAGAGGAAGAGCTGGCCCAGCTGAGGAGGAACATAGAGCAGAAGGATATGACCAGGAGCAAAAGCATCGGCCTTTATAATATCAACCAGCGTATCAAGCTTACTTACGGAGATGCCTTTGGCATACAGGTTTTATCCGTTCCGGAAGAAGGAACCAGGGTACGCCTTTACCTTCCCGTTTCCAGGATGGCGGAAAAAAACAGCCCGGCAGTTTGCATATAAAAACTGAAAAAATACGGCATATTTCAAAAAATGAATGTATTTTTAACCGGAATTTTACCGTATTTTTATATTTTTAATTCAATTATAATAAATACATCACAAGGATTGAGAAATTCTGTGGTGTATTTTTTTGACAAAAAATACGGATATATTTGTACAGGAAAGGGAGGAAGAAAATGAGCAGTACAAAGTCACGAAAGGAAGTTTTGACGGATAAGCTCTATTATCCTATCAGGATTGCCATTCTTTTATCTGTGGTATTTCTGTTTATACCAAATCTGAATCCGGCAAGAATCTGCGGCATGATCAATAAAAATATGTCGCTGTTCACATCGGGTATTTCTTATTCAACCTTAACGGCGGAGTTCGGCCGCGCCTTCAGGAAGGGCTGGGTGGATGAAGCGTCGATGCAGCTGCTGTTTGCAGCGGCAATGGCGATGTGCCTGGGCATTGTAAGCTTTGGTATCAGCGGTTGTATGTCGCTTGGCAATCTGAAGTTCAAAAAGACAGGCAACGTCATCGGCATTATTGGATGTGTGATTGAGCTGGCAGGTATGGGCGGTATTTACATAGCCTATACACAGGTAGCGCAGACAACCAAGCCGGGTAAGGTGGAACCCATATTTCCTTCGGGACTCTGGCTGATTCTTATTATAACGGTTCTTATACTGGTAGTTTCCATATTGCAGATGTTTTTGCTCCCGAAGCTGAAAAAAGGGACGAAATTCGAAATGCCGACGAAGTTCAGGCTTTTCCTGATGCTGATGCCCTTTGTGGCGCTGGTGGCTGTATTTGCTTACCTGCCGCTGTGGGGCTGGCGTTACGCTTTCTTTGATTATAAGGTAGGCGACGCCATCAGCATGGATAATTTTGTAGGCTTCAAGTGGTTTACAGAGCTGTTTGAAAACCCGGCAACGGTAAGGGATATCGTGCGTGTACTGAAAAATACCCTCGCCATGAGCGGCCTGGGAATCGCAACAAGCTGGCTGCCTATGGCCTTTGCAATTTTCCTTTCCGAAATTAAAAATGTAAGATTCAGAAGATTTGTACAGACCTTTACAACGGTTCCCAACTTCATCAGCTGGGTTCTTGTATACTCCATCGCTTTCTGTATTTTCTCAACAGACGGTTTTGTCAGCAGTATCCTGGTAAACCTGGGAATTTGGAAAGAAGGCGTGAACATGCTGATGAGCGGCGAACACGTGTGGCTGAAAATGCTGGGCTGGGGATTATGGAAAGGTATCGGCTGGAGTGCAATCATTTACATAGCGGCCATTTCCGGTATTGACCAGCAGCTTTACGAGGCGGCAACCGTGGACGGCGCCGGCAGGTTCCAGAGAATGTGGCACATTACCGTGCCCGGGCTGATTCCCACCTTCTGCGTACTGCTTCTGATGTCCATTGCAAACATCTTAAGCAACGGTATGGATCAGTACCTGGTGTTTGAAAATGCAACCAACCAGAACGCCATTATGGTGCTGGATCTGTATGTATATAAATTAGGTATCGGCAAGGGCGCAATCCCTCTGTCTACCGTAATCGGCATGGTGAAATCCATAGTCAGCGTAACGCTGCTGTTCGCGGCCAACGGAGTATCCAAGTTAATCCGCGGCGAAAGCATTGTATAGGAGGTGGAAGCATGGCTAAAACAGCACAGGAAAAAGCGGACTTAAAAGCGGAAAAGCTTTATGAAAAGACACATAAGAAAAAATACAGAACAAGACCGGGCGACATGCTCTTCAACCTGATAAATTACCTGATATTCATCCTGTTTACCGTAGCATGTATTTTCCCGTTCTACTACCTATTTATCAATACAATCAGTGATAACGATCTGGTGGTAAAGGGTGTTATCAACTTTATCCCCAGGGGGCTTCATCTGGATAACTACAAGTCCCTGCTGAACGTAAGCGACCTTTCCAATGCATTCCTGGTATCTGTGGGAAGAACGCTTCTTGGAACCGCATTCATGGTAGCGGCTTCCGCATTTGTAGGATATCTGGTAACAAAGCAGGAAATGTGGGGCAGGAAATTCTGGTACAGATTTTTAATCATTACCATGTACTTCAACGCAGGCCTGATTCCCTGGTTCCTGAATATGCAGATGCTGGGCCTGACGAATACCTTCTGGGCCTACATCATTCCCGGAATCGTTGCCCCTTACAATATTATTCTGGTAAAAACCTATATTGAGTCCATTCCGGCAGAGCTGGAAGAGAGCGCGCAGATTGACGGCGCGACCCATATGGTGATTTTCCGTAAAATCATCTGGCCGCTGAGCAAGCCCATTCTGGCAACCATAGCAATTTTCGGCGCGGTAGGCCACTGGAACTCCTTTACGGATTCCCTGATTCTGATGCAGTCCGCCCCTACGCTGTATACACTGCAGCACAGACTGTACATCTACCTGAATACGGCTTCCAACTTAAGCGCACTGATGGAATCCGGCGGACAGGTAAGCGATGCGGTCCTGAAATCAGCGCTCAGTGCAAAGGTTATTAAATATACCATTTCCATGGTTACAGTTATTCCGATTCTGGTAGTATATCCGTTCATGCAGCGGTATTTTGAAAAAGGTATTATGCTGGGAGCCGTAAAGGGCTGACAGCTGCCTGGAAACAATTTTACATCGGTGTTATCCGTTCAAACGGTTTTAGTAACACAATCATAAAGGAGGAGAAAAAGTATGAAGGCAAAAAAAATTACGGCGCTGCTCATGGCGGCTGTCATGACGGTATCCCTGGCAGCATGCGGTAACTCAGGCGCCACAACAGCGGAGCCCGCGGCAGACAGCAGCACGGAAGCAAAGGCTGACACAGAGGCAGACACAGACGATGCTGACGCGGATACGGAAGCAGCGGCAGCAGATGGGGAATCCTATGATGAGCTGCTGGAGGAAATCATTCCGGAGGAAACAGTGACCCTGGATGTATTTGACCAGCTGGCAAATTACTCCGGAGAGCAGATCGGATGGTTCGGCCAGATTATGCTTGAAAAATTCAACGTTAAGCTGAACATCATTCCCGATCCCGACGGTGTATATGAAACACGTATGGAATCCGGCAACCTGGGCGATATCGTTATCTGGGGAAATGATTCCGATGAATATATGCAGGCAGTACAAAAAGGAATGCTTTTCGACTGGAACGAGGATGATATCCTTTCCGATTACGGCCCGTACATCAAAGAGCATATGCCCTATGCATTGGAGAAGAACACCAACCTTTCCGGCGGAACTACCTATGGCTACGGCTTTGACGTAGCGGTGGATCCCAGCGCCCGCGGTGATATCATGTATACCTGGGATTTAAGATGGGATCTTTACAAGGAACTGGGATATCCTGAAATCAAGAACATGGACGACATGGTAGAGGTTCTGGCCCAGATGAAGGAACTCTGCCCTAAGGATGATAACGGAAAAACCACCTACGGCGTTTCCCTTTTCAACGACTGGGACGGCGACATGGTTATGTTCGTTAAGTCAACGGCTTCCGCTTATTACGGATATGACGAATTCGGTTTCGGCCTTTATGATTCCGAGACACAGGAATATCATCCCTGCCTGGAAAAAGACGGCCCTTATCTGACAGCGCTGAAATTCTACAACAACCTGTACCAGAGAGGACTTCTTGATCCCGACTCACAGACACAGAAATATGACGGTATGGTAGAAGATTACCAGAACGGTACCGCATTCCTGAACGTATTCAACTTCCTGGGATCAGCAATGTACAATTCTGAAACCCATGCAGCTGACGGAAAAGCAATGTATCCCTGCCCTCCGGAAGAAGCGTCGCCTATCGCATACGGCCTGAATGTATACGGCGGAAACAGAATCTGGTCCATCGGCGCCAAGAGTGAATATCCTGAACTCTGCATGGCTATCCTGAACTGGCTTTCAACTCCGGAAGGACGTATGACCGCAGAATACGGCCCTAAGGATGTCTGCTGGTATTATGATGAAAACGGCAAGACCTGCTTCACCGAGCTGGGAAAAGCTGCAAAGCTTGATATCAAGACAGAAATGTCAGACGGCTACTCAGGAACCTTTGAAGATGGTAACTTCAAGATGAACAACCAGACCTGGGCGCTTGATACCGAAAACCTGGATTCCAACGGAGATACCTACAACTACAAGAAATGGGACAGCTTTATTACGGAACCCAATTCTGAAATAGAAGCTGACTGGAGAGAACACACCGGAGCAAGAACCCCTGATGAATACATGGGAAGCAGACCTTTCAAGCTTGCACCCGGAACCACCTACTCCGCAGGAACCAAGTCCGATGAGCTTCTTGTGCTCTGGAACCAGGTTGCCGACTGCATTAAGACAAATTCCTGGAAAGCAATCTATGCTTCTTCCGATGAAGAATTTGATAAGATTGTAGATGAAATGATTGCCAAAGCAAATGAATATGGCTATGATAAATGTATTGAATTCCAGGAGAATGAAGTAAAACTGAGAGCTGCAGCAGAGGATGCTGTGAAATAAACAGTTTATAATTCTTCCGTGATAACAGAACAGGGAAAAGGGATTGTCCGCAGCGGCAATCCCTTTTCAGACATAAAAAGAAAGGGAGCGGCAGCAAATAAAATGGAAAACTATAAAAATACCCCTTTATGGGATAATTCCCTGACAGTGGAGGAACGACTTGATTATCTGGTAAAGGCGCTGACACTGGAGGAAAAAATTGCATGTCTGACCACAGGCTGCCCGGATGTGGAGCGTCTGGGAATCAAGTCCTCTTATATGGGAGGGGAAGCCGCCCACGGAATCGAAGCAAGACATGATCAGGCATTTAACCGTGGGGAACCGGAGCCTACCACATCCTTCACCCAGCCCATCGGCATGAGTGCAAGCTTTGACAGAGAGCTGATCCGGGAATGCGGGCGCTGTGTGGGAGAGGAAGCAAGGGCGCTGTATACAAGAAACGGTGGCGGCGGCCTGTGCAGATGGGCGCCTACCATTGATATGGAACGGGATCCCAGATGGGGAAGGACAGAAGAGGCCTATGGGGAGGATCCCTATCTGTCCGGGGAAATGTCCTCAGCTTATATCAGGGGAATGAAGGGAAATGATCCCTTTTACCTCAGATGCGGTGCAACCCTGAAGCATTTTTATGCAAATAATGTGGAGCATGACAGAATATCCATATCCTCCTCCCTGGATGGGAGAAATAAATATGAGTATTATCTGGAGCCCTTCCGCAAGGCCGTAACAGAAGGCGGTGCAGAGGCAGTCATGACCTCCTATAATGAAATCAACGGCGTGCCTGCCATCGTTAACGATGAAGTTCAGAGAATACTGAAGGACACCTGGGGGCTGCCCGGCCATGTGGTCTGCGACGGCGGGGATATGCAGCAGACCGTATATGACCATAAATATTTCAAGACCCACGCGGAAACGGTGGCTTATGGACTGAAGGCAGGAGTGGACTGCTTTACCGATGATAAGGAAGTGGTTATGGCATCGGCCTGGGAGGCGCTGGAAAAAGGGATGATAACGGAGTCCGATATTGATCGATCCATCCGTAACTCCTTCCGTACCCGCATTCGTCTGGGCTTTTTTGACGGTAACGGGGACTGTCCCTATACAGGAATGGGAGAGGAATACATTAATAATGAAGAGCATCGGGAAATCTGTGCAAAAATGGCAGAAGAGTCAGTTGTCCTTTTAAAGAATGAGAAGGAAGCCCTGCCCATCCTTCCCGGCAAAACAGAATCACTTGCGCTGATAGGCCCTCTCGCGGATGTATGGTATAAGGACTGGTACTGCGGTATTCCGCCCTATTCGGTAACCGTGCTTGACGGGATGAAAAAAGCATATCCGGATACGGAAATCACCTGCACAAGCGGCCTGTCCGATATTTATCTCGTCTGCGGCGGGAAATATGCAGGCCTGGATGAATCCTCCCGGCTGATCCTTACGGATAAGGAGAATGCGGAAGCGTTTACCCTGACTGACTGGGGCACGGGCTGTTCCACGTTAATTGCCCGCAGCAACGGAAAATATGTAACGCTGGAGGAAGGAAGCTGTCAGATAAAAGCGGATAAGGACGAGGCTTTTTCCTGGTTTATCAGGGAATCCTGGAATTTCAGGCAGATCGGGGAAAAGAAAGAAGACGGCGAAACGGAAGAAAGCGGCAAAATAGAGGAATACGGCAAAACAGCCTGGTATCTTGACAGCTGGAACGGCAGGCAGGTGGCAATAGATGAAAAGGGTTACCTTGCGGTGATAAAAACGGCGGAGAAGGCCAACGGGGAAGGCGAAGAGAACGAGGAAACGGCCTGCTTCCTTCGAAGCGGTAAGCCGGCGGTATTTACCATGGAAACCGTAAAAGACGGAATCAGTGAAGCGGTGAAGGCAGCGGGAAGTGCACAGCGTGCCGTGCTGGTGCTGGGCTGTAATCCCGTAATCAACAGCAAAGAGGAAATCGACCGTACTACCCTGGCGCTTCCTCCCTTCCAGCAGAAGCTGGCGGATGCCGTAAAAGAAGCAAATCCGGATACTGTTGTAGTTCTGTTATCCAACTATCCCTACACCATCAACCGGCTTCAGGAAGAAATGCCGGCTATCCTCTGGAGCGCGTCGGGAAGCCAGGAGCTTGGGAACGGGATTGCAGGCGTCCTCAGCGGAAGGACGTCACCCGCGGGACGTCTGAATATGACCTGGTACAAATCAGATGACGATTTGCCGGATATGAATGATTATGACATAATTAAAGGAAAGAGAACCTATCAGTATTTTGACAGGGAGGTATTGTATCCCTTTGGACACGGACTTTCTTACACCTCCTTTTCCTATGGGAAGCTGACGCTGGAAGAAAAGGCTGATAAAATTATAGCCCGCCTTTCCGTGACCAATACCGGCAGCAGGACTGCCGACGAGGTGGTGCAGCTTTATGTACATAAGGAAAAATCCCGCGTAAAACAGCCTGTGATGCAGTTAAAGAGCTTTGTCCGTCTGAAGGATCTTGCGCCGGGAGAAACGGCAGAGGCAGAGCTTATTGTAAACCGGGAGGAGCTCAGATATTACGATGTGATTTCTGAAGCCATGCTGCTGGAAAGCGGAGATTATACCTTCATGGCAGGCGCATCCTCAGGGGATATCAGGCAGCAGGCCGTCCTCCGCCTGGAAGGGGAAACAGCCGGAAAACGCAGTCCATGGGAGGTTACGGCGGCAGATCGATATGATGATTATGAAAACTGCTTTATCCATAAAGGAGTGGAAGGCTATACCTGCGTCATTCCGGGAAAAGCGGGAGACAAGCCGGATGAGGTGAAAGCGGAATTGCCGCAAAATAATGGGGCACTGCCCGCAAAAATAAAAAGCGTGCTTGTCTATCGGGATTTCTGCTTTGAAAGGGCGCCGGAGGAAACCACGTTTACTTTGTACGCGCTGGAGGATGGAAAAATAAAGCTGACGGTAACCCCGGAAGCATCAGAAGGAATTTCCATGGAGATTCCGGTGAAGGCAGGCGCAGGCTTTGAAGAAATGAAAGTGCCGGTTGCAGAAGAATTCAGCCGGCTGAAAGGCGTATGTACGGTAACTGTAGAAACAGAAGGAAAAATAAAGCTCTGCCGGTTCTGCTTCCGGTAGGGATGCAGCAGCTTCAAAAAAAGCCGGAGAGCTTTCATTCTCTCCGGCGCTCTGTCAGTCTGTTTCAGGCAGATTTTTAAGGGGGGGGTAAAACCATTTTTTCGGTATTCAGCGGGACTCATGCCCGTGTACTTTTTGAATTTCTTATGGAAATAGTCCACATTATTGTATCCCACCTGTCCGGCAATTTCATAAACCTTCAGCCGGTTTTCCTTTAACAGCTCCTTGGAGTAATCGATTCTTCTGTGATCCACATAGGAGTTAAAGCTCTCCCCCATGGTTTTATTGAAGATTTTCCCAAGATAGGCGCTGCTGTAGCCGAAGAGAGGAGCGATTCCTTCCAGCTTGATATTGCTGCGGAAGTTATGATCAATATAATAAAGGATATCATCCAGCACCGTATCACGGGAAGGATTTCCTGTGGCATTCATGATCATTTCCGTCTGTTCTGAAATAAAAAGGATAATTTCATACAGATAATGGCAGCTTTCAATTCTGTCAATAATCTGGGAGTTGGTAGGAAAAGGAATTTCCGCCGAACAGAAAATATGGTTGGCCTTTTCCTTAATGCGCAGGTAAAGATCCGTGAGGAACAGCTTGACGGAGGCAATATCGTTCTTTACATTATAAAGGAATTCCTCAAGGCTGAAAAGTGTCTCAGCCACCTTATTGCGCTGAAAGGCAATGAGATAATCTGTGAGGAGATTGCTGTATTCCTCCAGCTTGTCATTATTGATTTCCAGGGTGATATCCTGTACCTTCGGAAGCGCGTCATAGCCAAGCGTATGCTGGCCCTGCATACAGAAAAAACGCCTTTTCTGCAGCGTGTAGGCCTCTTCATAGGACAGATAGATTTCATCAAGGGACCGGACAGGGCGCCCATAGGCAAGAAAAAGAGTATCCAGGGGACTTCCCTTCTGCGGGGGATTCTTCTCATAACGCTCCAGAAAACCGCTGAATTTATCCAGGGCGAACTGGCCTTTAAGCAGAATAACCTCATTGCCGTCCTCTTCAAAATATTCAAAGGTGTGGTTGCCTTTATTGGTTATTTTAAGAAGATCCGCAAAGCTGTAGCTGATATCCTCCGGGTTCTCGCTGAACTTTTCATAAATGACAACCTGGTAGATGTCGGCGTAAAGATTCATTTCCTCCATTTTCCGGGGAGACAAAAGCGCGGCTTCGGCGGTATTATAGGTCCCGGTTACGATTTCATGGAGGATCACATCCTTGGCTTTATTTTTAAGAAGCTCTATATTTTCGGAGGCGGCGTGCTCTTTTTCCAGGCCTTGCTTTATTTTGGTAATCGCCTGTGAAAGCTCGTCCTCGTCAATGGGCTTGGTGATATAGAAGTCCACGCCGTAACGTATAGCGGTCTGGGCATATGTAAAATCGGAATAGCCGCTTAAAATGATGAACCTCCCTTTATACCCCCGTTCACGGGCGATGCGTATCAAATCCGTCCCATACATTTTGGGCATACGGATATCCAGAAGGACCAGGCTCGGATTCTTCTCCAGGATGGCAGAAAGAGCCTCTTCGCCGTTGGCGGCCTCCCCGCAGATTTCAAAGCCCAGTTCGTTCCAGTCTATAATAATTTTGAGGCCTTCGCGGATATTAACTTCATCATCTGCAATCAGTACGGTTTCCATTGCGTTACCCCTTTTTATTTTTTTCGGATGCTTTGAATAAAAGAAATAGATGAGCAGCAGTTGTAGAATCAGATAACTGTGTATGTTTCGACAGTTACAGTTTAAGTATAGAAGAGGAATAACAGATTGTCAATGTATCCCTCCGAGGGCAAAAATGGGGAAAGCAACCGTGGTTACTGTTCACTCAGTACTGTGCATTTACTGCACAGTACGTAAGAAAGTGATTCAAGAGTGCATAAATCCCATCGCCGCAGGCGATTTTTAATGGATTTATGCAGTTACTGGTCACGGAGTGAACAGTAACCAACCGTAAAGGGACTGATTCATTACAATTTTTTGCAGGTGCGGATTAGGATGGATACATGTTATAATCTGATTATATCCCTGACAGGGACGGTATCGGATGCAAGGAGAAAACGGTATGAAAAAAGGATGGAAGAAAACCCTGGCTGTACTGGCATTATGCAGCCTCGTTATAATCAGCTGCGCGCCCGGCAAGAAGGAAGAAGAATGTCCCTATGAGGATTTTATCGTAGTGGATGTATTTGATTCCCTGGCAAATGTCCAGGGAATACAGTCAGGCTGGTTTGCCAAAATTGTTAAAGATAAATTCAACATGGAGCTGAATATCATAGCCCCCAATGTTTCCGGCGGCGGGGATACCCTGTTTGAAGTCCGATCCGCTGCCGGAAACCTGGGTGATTTGATCATTTGCCCTGCGGAAAATGGGGCTCTTCAGGATATGGTGACGGCCGGACTTCTGATTGATATGGAGCCGCTGATAAAAGACCGCCAGATTATGCGCTTTGAAAGCGCCATCCGTGATCTGAACGGAAGCGTATCACAGCCCGGAATTTATGCAATCCCTTCAGAAGTATCCCTGAATTCCCCCCAGACGCCCATGGAGGATCCTGATCCTATCTACGGCCCTTATGTCAGATGGGATCTGTATAAGAAGCTTGGTTATCCCAAAATGGACACCCTGGAGGATTTGCTCCCGGTGCTCAAACAGATGCAGGAGCTGGAGCCAACGTCGGAAAACGGGGACAGGACCTATGCCTTTTCTTTTTTCAAGGATTGGGATTCCAATCTGATGAATGCGGTAAAACAGCCCTGCTGTTTTTATGGTTATGATGAGTACGGCTTTGTTCTGGTGAAGGCGGACAGCAGTGATTATCAGAGCATTATTGAACCGGATTCTCTGTATATGCGGGTTCTGAAATTGTATTTTGACGCAAATCAGATGGGGCTGGTGGACCCGGAATCCAGTACGCAGTCCTATGAAAGCTTTGAAAATAAATATAAGGAAGGCCAGATATTGTTCTGTACATGGCCCTGGGTTGCCCAGCCCGCATATAATACGGAAGCCAGAGTCAAGGAAGGAAAGGGCTTCATGATGGCGGATATCAATGATATGGTCATCTATTCCTACGGCTGCAGCTCAGCAGGAAACCAGAAGGTAGTTATGTCCATTGGCTCCCAGGCAGAGGATCCAAAACGGCTGGCGGCATTTATCGACTGGCTGTATTCCCCGGAAGGAATCCGCAGCAACAGGGCACAGACATCCGGCGGTATGGCCGGCCCGGAAGGCTTGTGCTGGGAATATGGTGAGGATGGCCCTGTTTTAACAGATTTTGGAAATAAAGCATTAATGGGAGAGGATGTGGAGGTTCCCGGTGAATGGGGAAGCGGGACCTGGTCGGAAGGCATATCCACCCTGAATTACAGCACCGTTGCTTCCTGTGAACTGGATGATAAGGGTTATCCATATGCCTATCTTTTATGGGATTCCGTAAGGAATATGGATATTTCCCCGCTGGAACAGGACTGGAGAGATAAAATGGGAGCGGACAGCGCCATGGAGTACCTGAAGAAAAATAACAAGCTTCTGGTATCCCCCGGCACCGGCTACATGGCTCCTCAGGAAAATTCCGAAATGTCCGCAATCAGGCGTCAGTGCCGCAAGGTTATCCAGGAGTATTCCTGGAATATGGTATTCGCTGACGATGAACAGGAATTTAACCGCCTGTACGATCAGATGTACAAGGAAGTGATGGAGCTTGGTTATGAAACCATGCTGGAGGTTGACCTGCAGAACGCAAAGGCCAAGGAGGCCGCCAGGTGGGAGGCTGTGGAGAGGTTTGAGGAAAATAAGAAATTAAATCAATAACAATTATCAGAAATAACATAAATTAAAAATTATGGGACACGGCTCATTCGAGCCGTGTTTTATTTTATTGCAATACTAATCCTTTTTTATACCTTCGGAACTCTCAGGTTTAAAGATCGTTTTTAAAGTAACTATACATAATTTTAAATCCAGCTTCCTGCTGGTTTCTGACGATAGATTGTAGAGTGTTGTGATTAGCACATTTGAGGGTCAAAAAACGACAGAATAAGGTCAGAAGATAATTCCTACTATTGGATTTGATAAAATACAAATAACCATATAAATATTCTGGACAGTGTAAAGTTTTAGGGAAAAAAATAATCCATTCAAGCAATTTTTTGGCCTTCTTTAATCGTCTAAAACCAAAGGAGAAAAAAAGTGATTCGTATAGCAATTTTGGATGATTCTGATAAGGATAGAACTTTTATAGGTAATATAATTAATAAATATTTCAAACATAAGGAAATCCGTGTAGAAATTCATACGTTCTTAAAAGCAGAGATCTTACTTATAGAACTAAGGGAAAAGGAATACTACGATATTTTTATGTTGGACATTGAATTACCGGAGCAAAGTGGAATTCTGGTAGCAAAAGAGACCAGAAAATATTTACCTGAGTCATTTGTAATTTTTATATCTAATTATGAGGAATATGCATTGGAAGGCTACAAAGTCAGTGCATTTCGTTATATTACTAAAGACATGCATAGGCTTGAACACTTATTAAAGGAAGCTTTAGATTGCATTGTACCAATAATTGAGCAGAAAAATGAAAAAGAATATTTATATATAGCAGGCAGTTCCTTTGGAAAAATACTATATCGTAATATCTATTATATTGTTAAGGATCATAAATACATAATTTTATACTATCGCGGTGGTGTAATAAAAGAAAGAAAGACGCTACAGGAAGTATATCAGGAACTGGATGCGGAGGAGTTCTTTTATATTGACAAGGGATGTATTGTAAATATTAGCCATGTATGTTCCTGCGACAGAGAAAGGGTTTGTCTTACCGGAGGGACAGAACTTCATATCAGCCGTTCAAAATATGAAATGGTCAGACAAAAAGTCCTTACCTATTGGGGGAAGGTTAAATGATGGTACATGTAATATTATCAGTAATTGAAGTTTCTTTTCATATGTTGGTGGGAATGGGATTGTTTATAGGTGTTTACGGAAGAAAAAAGGGAGGTGTAAAAGCTTGTGCATATCTGATGACAGGATTGTGTTTTATAATGGAATTATATAATAACTATTACAGTCAGATATCATTAACAGCAGTAGTATTTATTTCAGTAGTGGAAGGTATCTGTCTTTGGATATGGAGCGATTGTAAGTGGAAGACTTCTTTTAGCTGGTGTCTGTTTTATAATAATTTCTATGTTTTATGCATTCTGCCGGCCCTTATTCTGGTTGGAGTTAATTCAGATTATAGTCTGGCACAGCTTATCCGTGTAGAAAATATACTGATAAGGTTATACGGTTGTGTAATTCTTTTAACTTTTTTTCTTATATTAAGGTACAATTTTAGAAAAATTAAGAGTTTTCTGAGAATAATTCTGAGCAGGTATTTATATTTAGTGCTGGCAGCTGGTATTTTTGAATGGGTTATGGGAATAGGTCTATGGAATCTGGGAATTGATGGATTTTCAACGCATGTATTTTGGCTGGCGGTACTATTAATTCTCTGCCTGATATTTCTTATATTATTTTTGGGTGTTTTTTTATTATATAAAATAGCTGAAACTAAACTAAGTATAATGTATATCAATGAAAAAAGTATAAAACAAAATTTCAGATTAATAATGCAGGAGCAGGATAAAATAAGAAAAATCAACCATGATCGAAAATATGAATTCCAGTACCTTTTAGAATGTATGGAAAAGGAAGAATATCAGAAGGGAAAAGATTATATTATTGAGAAGTATGCGCAATTTAAGAAAGAACAGATGGTCAGAATCTGGACTGGCTGCAATGGAATTGACAATCTGCTTAACAATGCCGGAAGTCAGGCTAAGAAAAAATGTGTTGAGCTAAAGCTGGAAACTGAAATTATGGAAAGCCCGATTAAAGAATATGATTTTTTTGCTGTTCTGGGAAATCTACTGGATAATGCGATAGATGCTGCGGCAAAGTGTGACGAAGGAAGGAGGAGCGTAGAACTTAAACTATACAGGGCAAATAATATTACTGTACTCAGTCTGAAAAACAGCTATTCGTCAGAGCCGAAAAAAAAGAAAGGGAAATTTTTATCAGCTAAAGAAGGAAGGGAGCATGGATGGGGAATTGAAAATGTAAAAGGGATAGTGGAACGTAATCAGGGCAGAATGGATATCAGTTATGGAGATGGTATTTTTACAGTACAGGTTACATTTGGAATGTGAAAATAAACAAGGAAGCATCTTTGACAAGTTCTTTCAGGAATTATGTGTTTATGGCTTACCGTGAAGAGTTATCGGAAGCGGTGACGGCTAATCAGACACAGGAAAACGGCAGGAGAAAAGGATGAGAGAAAAAAACTTATTGGAAGTAAAAAGTATATCGAAGGAATTTAAAGAAGGTGTGGCAATAGACAATATTTCTTTTAACGTAGATAACGGGAAAATTATTGGATTTGTGGGACATAACGGTTCAGGAAAGACAGTGCTTTTTAAATGTATTTGTGGATTTTACCAGGTTACAAAAGGTGAGATATTGATTAATAAAAAGAAGGTTGGAATTGGAGATCAGATGCCGGGAAATATAGCATTCACCATTGAGGAACCTGCATTTTCAGGTGAGTACAGCGGCCGAAAAAATTTAGAATTTCTATATGAGCTTAGGCATAAAAGAGATTCAGGACATATAAAGAAAATTATGGAGAAGGTAAATCTTGATTATAATAGCAAAAAGAAGGTATCAAAATATTCCCTGGGAATGAAGCAACGACTGGCCATAGCGCAAGTGTTAATGGAGGATGAACCGATTTTAATAATGGATGAGCCAATGAATGGACTCGATAGAGAAGGAATAAAGGATATCAGGGAACTTATATTGGAAGAAAAATTAAAGGGGAAAATTATTTTATTGGCAAGCCATAACAGTGGAGATATTGAATACTTATGTGATGAAGTTTATGAGTTAGAAAATGGAAGAGTAATAGGGAAGAAATAAAAGAAAGAATTTAAGGAAAATATATTCAGACAATTGCATTAAAATACAAAACTATTAGCACTATATAGCCAAATTAAAGGCAGCAAAGGAGGACTATGAACAAAAGAAAAAAAACAATTGTAATAATAACCCTTATCTGCATTTCAGGAGTTTTACTCGCTGCCTGTACAGCAAAAAATTCATCTGATAGCACCATGCAGGAACAGACCGATGATTCCACTGGAAAAACACAGGAGTATGAATCAGAGGAAACAGAATCCTTGGAAAAGGAAAATCTGCCTGAAGCCACAGGGGCACTGAGCTATCTGACCGGACTTCCAATTGAGGAAGAACAACAGAACAAAAGACCGCTTGCAGTAATGCTGAGTAATATCAGGGCCAGCTGTCCGCAGACCGGAATAGAAAAAGCTTCAATTATTTATGAAGCACCGGTAGAGGGACGAATTACCCGCTTAATGGGATTATTTGAGGATTGGGAATCTATTGAAAAAATTGGATACATACGAAGCAGCAGAGACTATTTTGTATATTGTGCCCTGGAACATGATGCTGTTTATTGCCACTTCGGACAGGCCACCATGTATGTGGGCGCGCTGCTGAACAGCGACAGGGTGGATAATATCAGCGCAGCAGTTGCAGGAATTGACCATCCTGCTTATGATGTATTCCGCCGCACAACAGACAGAAGAGCGCCTCACAATGTGGTGGCATCAGGAAAAGACATTTTGAAAAATGTAGAGCGCTTTGGATACAGTCTGGAATACCATGATACCTTTCAACCCAAATTTACATTTTTAAGCAGTGATGATGCCGATATATATAAGAATATGCCGGATGTAAATATTATTTATCCAGGCGGACAGGCATCAGACGGTGCCAACGGCTACAGCCGTATTCAGGCTTATTTCCAATATGATGGAGAAAAATACTACCGTTATCAATACGGCGGTCCCCACATAGACGAGGCAACAGGAAATCAGCTGACGTGTGATAACGTAATACTACAGTACTGTTATGGCGAGGTAAGGGATGAAAATGACTATCTTGCCTTTGGGTGCCACGGTGACAATGGACTTCCTGTACAGGTATTCACACAGGGAAAGGTAATTAATGGGACATGGTCCCGGTACAGTGACAATGACCCGGCCGTTTATCTGGACGAAGCCGGAAACCCCATAAAACTGACTCCCGGAAAAACATGGATTTGTATTATATGGGCTGATTATGCGGAGGATGTTGAGCTTGTCAGATAGTGAAAGGAAAATAAATATGGTACATAAAAAAAGCATTATAAAATTTATTCTTATATTATTATTGGTTTTAATCGCTGTAATACTTATAAGAATAGCCCTGTTTTCTGTGCATGAAAAGGATGAAAGGCCAATTTCAGTTGAAGAGACAGAGATCCAGATGGAGCAATAAAAAGCAGAGTGTTTTGATTATCTCATCATAACTAAAAATTAACTGATTCATATCCATGAGACAAAAATCGGCAGAAATAAAATAGAAACCGGCCACCGGACCGTGAAAGCCTCAATTCCCTTTCACAGCCGGCGGCCGGTTCTTTAGTAATTAAAGTTGCGGGGGCGCCAAAGTTTTCTATGTCCGTAACATATGGCACAGCTAGAGTCCCCTGTATCATTCAATATGCACTGCGCCTTTATTCCGCTATCTTCGCACCGCAGCATCCGCAGAAAACAAAGCCGTCCTTCATTTCGGCGCCGCATACAGGACACTTCCTGGCAGGCTTTTCCCCGGCTTCCTTTGCAGGTTCCGGCTCCAGAAGTGAGCCGCACTGCGTACAGAACCGCAGGCCTTCCTGATTCAGGGCCTGGCAGGCGGGACAGACCACCATGGATTCCGGGGCCGGATCAGGTTTCTTTTCCGGTTCGGCAGCAGCAGTGTCTCCGGTATTATTTCTGTTTTCCTCCGGCGGCCGGGCTTCGTCATTATCCGCGCTGTTTCCTTTGGGGTTATTTTCCCGTTTTATCCGCTCGATCTCAGCCTTTGCCTGCTCAATCGCCTCATAATGTGTGGCGGCGGCAGCGCAGAAATCCTGGATTTCTGTGTCGATGGGTTCCTCCCCTGCAAATTTTTTATAATAAAAATCTCCGATCTTATTCAGTTCTTCTGCAGCAGCATTCTTTTCTGAAGAAATTTTCGCATTGAGCTTTGTGATCTCAATGGCGTCGTTTGTCCTGTCCCCGATATTTTTTGCGATATTACCAATCTTGTCTAAAAAGTCCATATGAGCAATACCTCCTTTTTCCCTATTCTATATTTATATATGTGGTATAACAAGTAAAATTTTATTAAGCTTCTATTAAATTAATTGGAATCCCGGGCTAAACGTGTTATTCTTTGCATATAGCAGGTGTAACTGTCTCTGTAACGGGAGCAAAGGAGCAGCCGGGAAAGGAAAACCATGTTGAATTTAGGATTTTATTTTTGTCTATTATTAGGAATTATCTTTTTGATCCTCGGAATTATTTTTGCTTTTCTTAAGGAGAAGGGCGCGATGCTGATTAGCGGTTTTAATACCCTGCCTGAAAGAGAGCGGGAAAAATACGACAAGGCGCGAATGAGCCGGGATCAGCGGAACCTGTTTTTTCTGTGGTGCGTCGTATTCCTGATTGGGGGAGCGCTGTCGTATTTTGTAAACACATATTGTGCCATTCCGGCTTTTGCCGTCTGGCTGGTTCTGTTTTTCCGCGAGGTCCATATAGATACGGAAAAGGCTTTTGGCAAATACCGTAAATGAGTTCCTGACGGAACAGGCTGTAATATTTACGCCGCCAGATGGCTGACGGTGCGGCCGCAGCGGAACGGTTGTTATATATATGCATTTTCCTGTAAAATAATACCCCCTGCCGGTTAGAATTGATGCCGGCAGGGGGTGTGTCCTTAGGGGGAATCACCTATGTAATTAGAAATCTACTTCTAAGTCATAATAGCAGCACTTCAAAAGTTTTTCCATTTCCTCCTGTGTGGGGATACGGGGATTGCTGCCTGTGCAGGCGTCTCCGATAGCAAGCTCCGCAACTGCGGGAAGCTTGTCAAGGAATTCCTTCTCGTCAATGATGGAATTATCTGCAATAAGCCCTCCTTCTCCGTAATTCTTGATTGCGAGAGGAATATTCAGCATTCTGTTCATATTGCGCAGCTCTTCAATTAAGGATTCAACCAGTTCTTCGGTGGTATTTCCGGGAAGGTTGATAAATCTGGCAATATCTGCATATCTTTCAGAAGCTTCTGCATTTGCCGCATTGAATTTGATTACCTTGGGAAGGTACATTGCGTTTGCAGCCCCGTGGATAATATGTCCGCCGGAGAAAGCAGCGCCGGTCTTGTGTGCCATGGAATGAACAATTCCCAAAAGTGCATTGGAGAATGCCATACCGGCCAGGCACTGGGCGTCATGCATCTGATCGCGGGCGTCCATATCGCCGTCATAGGATTTCTTCAGATAGTCATGAATCATCTTGATGGCATGGAGAGCCAAAGGATCCGTGTAATTGCAGTGAAGCGTGGATACATAGGCTTCTACCGCATGTGTCATGGCATCCATACCTGTATGGGCTACCAGCTTCGGAGGCATTGTCTCCGCAAGGTTAGGATCAACGATGGCAACGTCGGGCGTAATGTTAAAGTCTGCCAGAGGATATTTAATACCCTTCTGATAGTCCGTGATAACTGCAAAAGCGGTAACCTCCGTTGCTGTTCCGGATGTGGAGGAGATAGCACAGAAATGAGCTTTCTGGCGCAGCTCCGGGAACGCAAAAGGAGTAATCAGATCTTCAAAGGTAGTGTCGGGGTATTCGTAGAATGCCCACATGGTCTTGGCTGCATCAATCGGTGAGCCGCCGCCCATGGCAACGATCCAGTCGGGTTCAAATTCCTGCATCATTTTCGCGCCGCGCATAACTGTTTCTACAGAAGGATCGGACTCAACGCCTTCAAAAAGCTTCACTTCCATGCCGGCTTCCTTCAGATATTCTTCAGCCTGTCCGAGGAATCCGCCTCTCTTCATGGAACCGCCGCCAACAACGATGATGGCTTTCTTTCCTTTCAGATTCTTAAGCTCTGCGAGTGATCCCTTTCCATGATATAAGTCACGCGGTAAAGTAAAACGTCCCATTGCTAAAATACCTCCTTAAATTTGTATGATTACCGGGTATGTCATACCCCCCTTGATTGACATCTCGATTTGTTAATATTTTAACACTTTCGGGGTGCAATGTCAATTCAATTGGAGAAAATAAACAAATAAATAAAATTGAATATAAAAAATATTAAATATTTTCAATAAATTATATGATATAAATATCTGGATATTCAAAGTTTTGACGGACAAAAATCGGGAAGAAGAAACATGGTACAACCATATTACCCAAATGCAAATAATATGAAATATATGCGCAGAGAGTTAAAAATACATGGTTTTATCAATATTGAATTATTTTCCTTCCTATAGTATGCTGTTTACAATAGGATACGGGGGAAGCAAAGCATGGATATCAGTGTATTAATCGTAGATGATGACAAATTAGTAGTGGATAAGCTTGTAGAAGGAGTAAACTGGACACAGCTTGGTATCGGCACGGTGCTTACTGCATATAACATCAGGCAGGCCATGGAAATACTGAACGAGGTATCCGTAGATATCCTCCTGTCAGATATTGAGATGCCTCAGGGAAGCGGACTGGAGCTGCTGGAATGGGTACGGAATAAGGAAATACCTGTAGAATGTATTTTTTTAAGCAGCTATGCTTACTTTGCTTACGCACAGAAAGCAATTAATTTAAAGTCAAGGGAGTATATGCTCAAGCCCGTCTCCAACAGGGAACTTGAGGAGGCCTTGAGAAGTATTGTGGAAGTAATTAGCAAGAAACGTGAGGTCCAGGCAGAGGGGCAGGATAAAAGGGCGGCTTTTTGGGAGCGGTATCTGCTGCAGGAAAATGGGAATCCTAATTTGCTGGAAAAGGCATACAGGGATGGAACCTGTTTGGCAGAGGCGGAATATAACCTGGAAATTATCAAGGCATTCCCGGATTCCGATATCAGAAAGAAAAAGGATCTGGTGTTGTATCATTTTGTCATTGAAAATATAGCTGCTGAATATCTGGAGGAGCATCAAATCAGTCTGGAGGCGGTTATCAGGGAAAGTGATTACGAGTGGGTGCTGGTTATACGGGGCAGTGGAACGCCGGAGCAGCTGAAGGAGGATTCCATTCAGCTGAAGGCCTGTCTGGAGAAAGCGCTTCATATGAGAGTCTGTATCTATATGGGTTCGCCCGCTTTAGTCCAAAAGCTGGGAGAAAGCAAAAAAATCCTGGAGCAGATGGAACAGGAAGCCGTTCCCGGAGACAGTGGCATGCTGTATGAGGAGGAATGGGACAAAAGGGAAATTGCATATGTATCGCCGCCGTGGGAGATATGGGAAAAAGAAATGACGGCTTCAGATATGATTGAGGATACACAGGAAAAGCTGCTGTGCTTCCTGAAGGATCTCTGGGACAGGAACCAGGTAACGATTTCGGTTTTAGAACAGTTCAGAAGAGAAATGATGCAGATGATTTACCGTTACCTGAATAAGCAGGATGTGCTTATTACCAGGATCTTTGACGGCAAGGAGTTTGACGAGCATTATGAAAAGTCTGTTGCCACGCTTCCTGATATGGAAATGTTTATTAAGTATATATTCGAAAAGCTGGCAGGCTTTCAGCACCAGGATAACCGCCAGGAATCAGTTGTGGAACAGATGAAGCAGTATATTAATGAAAATCTGAAAGAGGATCTTTCCAGGAAGACGCTTGCAAAAGCTGTATATCTTTCTGAAGATTATGTCTCCAAGATTTTTACGAACGTAACAGGAATATCCATTCCCAATTATGTGGCTTCCTGCAGGATGCAGAAGGCGCAGGAGTTTTTGAAGTATTCTTCCCTGACTGTAAGCAAGATAGCCCTGGAGGTGGGGTACAGCAATTTCTCCTATTTCAGCAAAACCTTCCGGGACTATGCGGGATGTACGCCAAATGAGTACAGAAACAGGGTTAAGAATTAGTAGCAGTTAGTTTCTGAACGGTTACAGGAGTTAAGGTCAGTATATTAAAAGAAAAATGATACTGTGGGAAAAACAGACGGCCGGAGAAAATTGTTCATATTCTGAACATATTTCCGGCTGTCTTCTTTTTTTTGTTATTTTCCGGGATTATGCATACTTTAACAATAAATTTTTGCACAGTTTTAATAAAGATTAACATTTTTAAGCTGTGAATAACAAAATTGTGTATTTTTTTATTATTCAGGTCTGCTGAAAAAACCTTTTTTTTGTTAACAGAAGAACTTAGAATTTATAGATAAATTGTTTGTGAAACTGTACAATGTACCCATAAATAAAAACAATTGTTTGTGTAATTGTTCAACAAAACTAATGACTAATATACTGATAGACGGAAAACAGCACAAAAATTGTAAATAAGAGGGAGTGATGAAAAGAGTGGCACGACAGAAATCAGCAGTAAATGTTGCACAGCCGGTCAGTTTCGGAAAGAGGTTAAAAAGAAGCAGTTCCCTGTATTTATTAATGCTTCCTTCTCTTGTGATTATGTTTCTATTTACCTATATACCGATGTACGGCGTAACCATTGCATTTAAGGATTTTACGCCTGCCCGGGGAATTATGGGAAGCAGCTGGGCAGGGCTGAAGTATTTCAGGCAGTATTTTAATTCCTACCAGTTCTGGATTACCATTAAGAATACCCTGGTAATCAGTATCTACAGTATTATTGTTACCTTCCCGCTGCCGATTGCGCTGGCCCTGATGTGCAATCAGATGACAAGAAAAGGGTTTAAAAAGTTTTTCCAGGTATCCACATATCTTCCGCATTTTATATCCACCGTTGTTATGTGCGGTATGATTATCCTCTTCCTGTCTCCCAGCCAGGGGATTATAGCAAAGCTGTTGGGCTATCTTGGAATCACACTTCCCAACCTTATGGGGCAGCCTTCCGCTTTTTCCAGTATTTATGTATGGACGGAAGCATGGCAGCATGTAGGATGGGACAGTATCCTTTATATAGCAGCCCTGTCAGCGGTCGACCCTTCCCTGTATGAAGCGGCTACCATGGACGGCGCAAGCAAATGGCAGAAGCTTGTAAACATCGATATCCCGATGCTTCTTCCTACCGCAACAATTATGTTTATACTCCGTACCGGAAGCATTATGAGCGTTGGATTTGAAAAGGTTTATCTGCTTCAGAATACCCTGAACAGCAGTGCAAGTGAGATTATTTCCACTTATGTGTATAAGATGGGTCTGGTAAGCAGCCAGTATAGCCTGTCGGCGGCAATCGGCCTGTTCAACAACATAATAAACCTGGTATTGCTCCTTTCTGTGAATTATATTTCGAAGAAGATGAGTGATACTTCACTGGTATAGGGGGAAGAAAAATGGCGCGACAAAAAGAAATGGTCAGTACCGGAATAAAAGTCAGAAAATCAGCAAATGACAAAGTATTTGATTTTTTCCTTTATCTCCTGGCAGCTATCATCATAATAATTGTTTTGTATCCGATGTACTTCATTGTTATTGCTTCTATCAGCAATCCGGCGGATGTATCGGCAGGAAATATTGTATTGCTGCCCAAAGGAATCAATTTCAAAGGATATATGAAGCTCGGGGAATATACGCAGCTTTGGGTCGGATATAAGAATACCATACTATATACATTATTAGGGACAGTGCTTTCCCTGGTGGTAAATATTCCGGCCGCGTATGCGCTTTCCAGAAAGGAATTGTGCGGAAAGAAGCTGTTTACAATTTACTACCTGATCCCCATGTTCTTTACAGGCGGCCTGATACCTACCTATCTGGTAGTAAAGGATTTCAACCTGCTTGATAATTTCTGGGTAATGGTAGTTCCATTCTCTGTTATTACTTATTATATTATTGTGGCAAGGACGTTTTTTAACAACAGTATCCCGGATGATTTATGGGAAGCCGCCCAGATTGACGGCTGCGGCAACCTGAATTTCTTCTTCAAAATCGTTCTTCCCCTTTCCAAGGCGGTAATCGCGGTAATCGCGCTGTGGACGGCGGTTGGACAGTGGAATTCCTACTTTAATGCTTTGATTTACCTGAGAAGTCCCGAACTGCAGCCCCTGCAGCTTGTTTTGAGAAATATTCTGATAAGCAACCAGAAAATCAGCGCCATGACCACAGGCGCCGCCGCAGTTGAGGCAAAGCAGATGGCCGACCTGATTAAATATGCAATCATTGTAATATCCTCGGCGCCTATTATGTGTATGTACCCTTTTGTGCAGAAATACTTCAATCAGGGCGTTATGCTTGGTTCCCTGAAGGGATGAGAAAAATTACAGGCAGCCTGTCCGCTGAATGTGCGGACCTGCCTGAACTGTTTCAAAGGTATTACTTGCTTCGTAAGCAAATGTACATTATAAATTGTTATTAAAGAAAAGGAGAGATGAAAATGAGCTATTGGAAAAAAGCACTGAGTATTGGTCTGGCAGCAGTAATGACCGCATCCATGCTTGCAGGCTGCGGCGGAAGCGGCGGAGCTGCAAAGGAGACGGCAGCATCGGGAGGGGATACTGCAGGAACCCAGGCTGCGGCGGATAATACGGCTTCAGAGGATATTCCTACCTATACAATCGCAACTGTTCGCTGGACGGATGCATGGCCTACTGATTTCCTGGAAAGCGGATTTATGAAGGAACTGGAAGAAAAGCATGGAATCAATATTGAGTGGCAGGTTTATTATGACAGTGACTGGCAGGAGCAGAAATCCCTTCTGCTGGCATCCGGGGACCTTCCTGATGCATTCTTTGGTTCCATCTGCCTGAAGGATACGGATATTGCCCAGAATAAGGACTATTTCCTGGAGCTTACCGACCTGATTGATCAGAATATGCCTAACCTGAAAGCAGTTTTTGAAAAAGAACCCGAGCTGCTGGCACGGGCAAAGGATCGTAATGGGGAAATCTACAGCCTTGTAAAGAAGCTGCCCTTAAGGCCTGAGGTATGCGGCAATGTTCTGTATATCAATAAGGACTGGCTGGATAATCTGGGGCTGGAAGTTCCCAAGACCTATGAGGAACTGGAAAGCGTACTGGAAGCATTTGCAACTCAGGATGCGGATGGAGACGGCGATCCCACAAATGAAATCGGAATTACCGGCAATGTAAGCTTATATACCTTAAGTGGATGTTTGAGAAGCTATCTGTCACCCTTTGGTACCATGGTAAGCAGGGATAACAACTATATGGGCCTTGTAGACGGGAAACCTGTATTCATGCCGGTGGAAGAAAACTATAAAGAATCAGTTAAATGGTTCAGCGACATGTATCAGAAGGGAATTATCGACCCTGAGTTCTTTACCCAGGAAGAATCCATGAGAAGAAGTAAACTGCAGGCAGAAGGCGGTTCACAGGTAGGCCTGGTTTCCGCATGGACTGCAGATGCTGAGACAGGTCTGAACGCAGGACAGTTCATTCCTCTTGAAGCCGTTACAGGACCTGATGGAAAACATCATGTTGAAAATGCGCAGAACTTCCTTGATATTTCTGACAGAGAGCTTTTAATCACAAAGAACTGTGAAAATCCTGAGAAGCTTCTTGCATGGGCGGATGATTTCTATACGGATCTGGCTTCACTGCAGACCTTCTACGGCTCCATTCCGGATCAGGTGAAGGATAATGGAGACGGCACTTATGAAGTACTTGTTCCCACTGACGGAAGTTCACTGGATACATCTGCCTGGTCCAATTCCATGCGTGACTTCGGGCCGAAGTATATGAATCCTGAATTCTATGATAAGGTAAGCCTTCCTGCAGACCAAGGCGATGGAATTAAGCTGTCTGAGGACGCTGTCAACGGCAAATATGTTGCTGAGGACAATGTAGTCGCTTTCCCTATGGTAAAATACACAGATGAAGAACTGACACAGCTGACATCTCTTGGTACGGATATTTATAAATACGTGGAAGCACAGTTCGCACACTGGGTAGTTGACGGAGGCATCGATGAAGAATGGGATGCTTACCTGAAACAGCTGGATAACATGGGCTTACAGGATCTGCTGACAATTCAGAACCAGGCTTATGATGCATACCTTGAATCCATGGGCAAATAAATAATTACCGGGTGCATATCCTGTGGGGTGTGCACCCTGTTTTTAGCTGAAGAGCAGAGTAAGAAAGGATAAATTATGATTTCAGAAAAAAACAACTGCCTTATTTACCAATACGATAATGAAACAGTGCAGATCGAAGCATGGGGGAAGAATGCGGTCAGAATAAGGGCCACCATGAATGCTTCTTTTACCGGACATGACTGGGCGCTGGAGGAAAAGCCGGAGAGCCTGGGAGAAATACAGATATATGATGATAAGGATGCATCCGCTGTTGTCTATGCCAATATGTACAGCGGGAAAAATGAATCCTTTGGTTCCCTTACGAACGGGAAAATCACGGCAACAGTCAATGCGGATGGCGTGCTCTCCTTCTATAACCAGGACAAAAAGCTTCTTCTTAAGGAGCAGTGGAAACGGCTGAAGGACACACCCAGTATGCCCTTAAATGTTTACGGTAGGGAATTTAAAGCTGTGGCGGGAGATTCCTTCCGTACAGTTTCCAGGTTTATAGCGGATGATGATGAAAAAATATTCGGAATGGGACAATATCAGCAGAAATATATGAATATGAAGGGCTGTATGCTGGAGCTGGCGCAGAGAAATTCCCAGGTAAGCGTTCCTTTTTATGTGTCCAGTATCGGTTACGGATTCCTATGGAATAATCCGGCGGTAGGCAGGGTAACCTTCGGTATAAACGGTACGGAGTGGCTTGCTGAATGTACGAAGGAGCTGGATTATCTTGTTATTGCAGGAGATACGCCGGCGGAAATAGAAGAAACCTATATGGGGCTTGTAGGTAAAGCGCCCATGATGCCTGATTATGGAATGGGCTTCTGGCAGTGTAAGCTGCGCTATCAGACACAGGAGCAGCTGTTGGAGGTTGCCAGGAAATACAAGTCACTGGGACTTCCTCTGGATGTGATTGTTGTGGACTTCTTCCATTGGACACAACAGGGCGAGTATAAATTTGATGAAAAATACTGGCCGGATGTCCCGGGAATGTGCAGGGAATTAAACGAGATGGGAATCAGGGTTATGGTTTCCGTATGGCCAACCGTGGATTACCGTTCGGAGAATTTCCAGGAAATGATGGAAAAAGGTTATCTGGTACGTACAGAAAGCGGTGTGCGCATTGCCATGACCTGCTTTGGCCAGGAGCTTTTCTTTGATGCTACAAACCCGGATGCCAGAAGCTATGTATGGAGCAAAATCAAACAGAACTACTGGGATAAAGGTGCAAGGCTGTACTGGCTGGATGTGGCGGAGCCGGAATACACTACCTATGACTATTCCAATTACAGATATCAGCTGGGAAGCGTAATGGAGGTAGGAAATATTTATCCGAAAATGTATACACAGGGCTTCTATGAAGGTATGAAGGAGCAGGGGGATGAAATGCCCGTAAACCTGGTTCGTTCCGCCTGGGCCGGCAGTGCGAAGTATGGCGCGCTTGTTTGGTCAGGTGATATTGTCAGCACCTTCGAATGCTTCCGCAGGCAGATGAGGGCGGGGCTTTCCATGGCCATGGCGGGAATACCCTGGTGGACAACCGATATCGGCGGTTTTCACGGCGCCAGAGGGGATGATCCTTCCTTCAGGAAGCTTTTTATCCGCTGGTTCCAGTATGCATGCTTCTGTCCGGTAATGCGCCTCCATGGAAACAGGGAGCCGCAGAAGGGCTTTGAAGGAGATGTGGTATCCGGAATCGGCCTGTTTGGATCAGGGGCGGATAACGAGGTATGGAGCTTCGGGGAGGAAGTTTTTGAAATCTGTAAGAAATATATGTTCCTGAGGGAAGCGCTCAGGCCTTATATAAAAGAACAGATGCTTTTGACCCATGAAAAGGGAACGCCTGTGATGAGACCTCTGTTTTATGATTTCCCTCAGGATAAAAGGGCATGGGAAGTGGATGACACCTATATGTTCGGTATGGACTTCTGCGTGGCACCGGTAATGGAAGAGGATGTATATGAAAGATCCGTATATCTTCCCCTGGGCTGCAGCTGGAAGGACGTATTCAGCGGTATCTGCTATGAAGGCGGGCAGACGGTTACCGTGGATGCCCCCATGGATAAAATTCCGGTGTTTGTAAAGGCCGGAAGCAAATGGGAAATTAATGTGTAAAGTAAACCGTAACTGTAAAGGAACGGGACAGCTGCTGCAAACCAGTAATCGGCAGTCTGGAAACAGTTGCTTTGACTGCGGATAGCGATATAATAGAATTGAAGGAAATGCCTGGCAGGGAATCTTATGTGGTCTTTTTATCCTGCCAGGCAATTTTACTATTCCGGGAGGAAATGACATGGCGGAAAAAAATGAAAAGAAACATAAAAGTATGGGAAAGCTCACCATACAGGTCATGATTCCTGTAATTATTCTGTTTCTTGGAATTCTTGTGGTTATGTTCCAGAGCATGTTTGAAGCCAGACAGCTGGTATACCGTTATATCGAGGACACGGCAAGGCTCTATGTGGAACAGATTAATACGGATATTACCAAAATCAATTATGAAATTGTCACCCTCACGAGTAAAAAGGGGGAAGCGAACAACATACCTGCCGGAGTCAGGCCGGAGGACAGTCAGTATTACCCGATTCTTAATGAATTAGTGGAGCAGAACCGTAATCTGAAAATACGTTATAAGGAGCCATGCTGCTTTTTTGTCTATCTTGAGGAAGCAGATTTATTCATATCCGACAGCGGAAGCGTTTTCAAGGACAGCCAGAAACAGGGGCTCAGCAATGTTCTTATGGAAGAACTGCGAATGAGGAAAGGGGAGAGGACGCCTTATTCGCAATGGTATTTTGTCAATGACGGAGAACAGGATTATGTATTCAGCCGTTTTTCAAAGAATGGGATGACAATGGGGTGCGCAATCAGGCTGGAGGAATTGTTTAATACGCTTCATATCAACAGCCTGGGCTATGAAGGAATTCCATATATCCTGGATAAAGATGGGACAATTTTTGTATCGTCCAGGGACAGGGATAAAATTGATCCGGAGACGCTGAAGCGGATTGCCGGGAAAAGGGCAGGAATCTTTTCGGAGAGCGTAATTTACTCCTTTCCTATCAGCGGAATCATAGGCGAAACCCGGGCATTTCATATAATGATATCACCAAGCGGCGGCATACTTGAAAAAATTATGCGCCTGCAGGTAATTCTTGTATTCCTTTCCATAGGAATTATCGTTGGATGCGCGCTGGTGATCAGGGTATACTATCAGAGTGTCCTCAGGCCTATGAAGCAGTTTGTAAACAGCCTGAAAAATACGGAGGAGGAGCAGTGGATCAATGAAAACGGAAACAACAATATTCTGGAGCTGGAAATGGCAAGCAAGGAGTTCAAGGGACTGCTGCGGAAAATAAAGGCGCTGAAAATCGATATTTATGAGAAGGAGCTTGCCCGCCAGAAAACGGAGCTGGAGGCTATGCAGATGCAGATTAAGCCCCATTTTTATCTGAACTGCCTGAGCCTGATTCACGGAATGGCCGATGTTGCTAAACAGGAAAAAATTGTTTATATAACAGAAATCCTGTCAAATTACATGCGTTATGTCATGAGGGATGCCTTTGAGCCCAGACAGCTGAAGGAGGAAATCGAATTTATCCAAAACTATGTGGAAATTCAACAAATCCGGTATGGAAAAGAGGCATTTTCCTTTGAAGTCATTATGGATAATAATATGGAGGAATATCTTGTTCCCACACTCATCATCCATAATTTTGTGGAAAACGCAATTACTCATGCCGTATCTCTGGATAACCATGTGGAGATTACCTTATACATTGTAAATGAAAATTATGAGGACGGCGAATATCTGTATATTTGTGTTTCCGACACCGGAAAAGGATTCCCGCCGGATATTCTGGAAGCAATTGAGCAGGATAAGCCTATTTATTATAATGACAGGAAGCATATCGGCATTCAGAATTCGCTGAAAAGGCTGAAAATCATGTACGGGGATAAGGCAAAAATAAATTTTACCAATATGGATGAGGGCTATGGAGCTGTTGTTGAAATAACCATTCCAGTGAAGAAGCCATAAAACAGTTAATTATTTCTTCGTGGACAGTAACCTGCGGCTTGCCGGGCGATGCATAAAGGCGCATAAATCAGCCGGTGTGTTTGACTATGCCCATAAAGTATTGTAAACTGAATTGTAGCTGTAAACGATTTGAACAGCTGCACTGAATTTATAACAAAAACGGGAGGGCAGACAAATGAAATTTTCAGAAATGCCTTATGAAAGAGTGGATTTCAATAAGGTAGAGGAAGAATTCAAACAGCTGATGAAGGAGTTTGGGGAGGCTGCTACAGGGGAAGGACAGTTTGCCGTACATCAAAAATACTACCGGCTCAGGGATAAGGTGGATACGATGATGACCATTGCGCAGATCCGCCATGACGTGAATACTGCCGATGCTTTTTACAGCGCGGAGCAGGATTACTATGATGAGCAGAGCCCGAAGTACAGCAACATGATCATTGAATATCAGACACTGCTGTATGATTCCCCTTACAGGAAGGAACTGGAGGAGAAAATAGGGGCCGTGGCCTTTAAGAACATGGAGCTTGCCAGAAAATCCATGGATGAGATATTGATTCCCCTGCTCCAGGAAGAAAACGCGCTTACCACCACCTACGAAAAAATTCCGGCGGAGGCCGAATTTGACTGGGATGGGGAAAAAGTAAATATCTCACGGATCAAGGCCTACATGAAGGATACGGATCGAAGCATCCGGAAGAAGGCCTGGGATAAGCTGTCCGCCTTCTTTTTGGAGCATGAGAAGGAGCTGGACGATATCTATGACAAGCTGGTCAAAAACCGCACGGAGCAGGCCCGGAAAATGGGCTATGAGAACTATGTGGAGCTGGGCTATTACCGCATGGGACGTAACTGCTATGATAAGGATGCGGTGGAAGCCTTCCGGAAGCAGGTAAAGGAGGATTTCGTCCCCTTTGTGGAGAAGCTTCATGACAGAAGGAGAGAGCGTCTGGGCCTGGAGAAGCTTTCCTATATTGATGAGGGTGTTTATTTTAAGGATGGTAATCCAAAGCCCACAGGAACGCCGGAGGAAATCCTGGCGGCAGGGCAGCGGATGTACAGCGAGCTTTCCGTGGAAACAAAGGAATTCTTTGATTTTATGAGGGAAAATGAGCTGTTTGATGTGCTGGGCCGTAAAAATAAGAGGGTGGGAGGCTACATGACCTATCTTCCTGTATATCAGGCGCCCTTTATTTTTGCCAATTTCAATGGGACTAGCGGGGATGTGGATGTGATCACCCATGAATGCGGACATGCATTCCAGGGGTATCTGTCCGGTAAAGATCCCATCCGCGAGCACAGCGATATTACGATGGAGACGGCGGAATGCCATTCCATGTCCATGGAATTTTTCACGGAAAAATGGATGGACTGGTTTTTCGGAGATAAGGCGGATGCTTACAGGGAAATGCATTTTGAAGATGCGATGATGTTTATTCCCTATGGCTGTATGGTGGATGAGTTCCAGCATATTGTTTACGAAAGCCCTGAGCTGACCCCGGCGGAGAGGAAGGAAGCCTGGAGCAGGCTGGAAAAGGAATATAAGCCTCATCTGGATTACGAAGGAGATCCCTTCTTCGGAAACGGCGGTTTCTGGCAGCAGCAGCACCATATTTACAGCTTCCCCTTCTACTATATTGACTATGTAATTGCACAGACGGTTGCCTTTGAATATAAGCTGTGGATGGATGAGGATTTTGATGCGGCCTGGAAGAGCTATCTGAAGCTGTGCAGGCTGTCCGCTTCGGACTTTTTCACGAACATGATAAAGGATGCGGGGCTGAAGCTTCCCTTTGAGGAAGGCTGTATGAAGGAAATCGCGGAGAAACTGGAAAAGAAGCTGATGAAAGAAGCATAATATTGTATGAATTATATTATCTTGGACCTGGAATGGAATCAGGGGAACGAACAGAGGGAAAAACAGCTGAAGGAGCTGCCGTTTGAAATTATTGAAATCGGTGCGGTGAAATTAAACAGCCGCATGGAAATATGCGACAGCTTCCATGAGCTGATACGGCCGCAGGTTTATAAGGAAATGCATTATATGACAAAGAAGCTCCTCCAGCTTGATATGGATGAGCTTCAGGACGGCCGCGCCTTTCCTGAGGTAATACGCGGTTTCCTTGCCTGGTGCGGGACGGAGGAGTTTATGTTCGGCACCTGGGGGCCGCAGGATTTGACGGAGCTTCAGCGGAATATGAAATATTTCGGTCTGCCGCCGCTCAGTCCCAGGCCCCTGAAGTTCTATGACGTCCAGAAGCTGTTCAGCATTGCCTTTGAGGATAAAAAATCCCGCCGCAATCTGGAATATGCGGTGGATTATCTTGCCTTATCCAAAGATGTCCCGTTCCACAGGGCATTAAGCGACGCCTACTATACGGGCCGGGTGCTGGAAAGGATCAAGGATCCGCAGGTACTGCAGAAGGTTTCCTTTGACGGCTTCAACGTCCCCCATAATAAGAGGGATGAGATTCATATAGTTTTTGATGATTATGCGAAGTATATTTCCAGGGAGTTCAGTGATAAAGGAGAGCTTCTTGCGGATAAAGAGGTGGCTTCCACAAAGTGCTATCTGTGCCACCGCAACCTGAAAAGAAAAATCAGATGGTTCACTCCCAACGGAAAGCATTATTACAGTGTTTCCTATTGTGAGAAACATGGATACATGAAAGGGAAAATCCGTATCAGGAAGGCGGATGACGATGGGGTTTATGCGGTAAAGACCATGAAGTTCATTTCCGAAGAGGAGGCCGCTGAGATTTTCCAGAAAAAAGAAAGGGCGCGGGAGATACGCAGGATGAAGCGCCATAAAGAGGCAGCAGGGGATGAATAATCCCCTGCTGTTTTAAGTTCGGTGCGTTAACCGGAAGATAGTTAAGATAATTTCAGTCCCGGATAACCAGGCAGAAGGGATGTCCGCCAGGAACGGGCAGCGTAATCCATTTACTGCCGCCATACTGGGCAGCTGCGGGCCTGGCATCCGGACGGACAGCCTTTACCAACGCTTCATGCAGCGCCTTCTTACCTTTAAAGAAAGAATTAATACCCGTCAGGTCCCTTCGTATATCTGTCAAAATCAATGGTACTGGTTTTCCGCCGTTTGCTGCGTTTCAGGCTGATTTTCCGCCTTTTTCCAAAGCTGTAGTTCCTTATGAGGGAAATGACATATATTATCAGGAACAATACCAGAACAGCGATAGCGACGCCAATCAGGATCAGCTTGATATTAATATAGTAAACCTTTCCCGGAGCAACGCCTGGCTTCGTCGTCTTATCGGAAGCGGTTACCTTCTGAGGGACCATTTCAATGGAGGCGCTTCCGACAAAGGTGCCGTTATAGGTAAAATCAATTTTTACCGCAGTCCCCTTTGCGCTGTCGTCATAGTTCAGGCTGGATTCCAAATCCTTATAATCCGCGGTGTTGGGGAGGACAATGATATCCGAGGGATTGATGGTGAGCAGCGGAGAAGAATTTCCAAACACATCGCTGTCCGATTCAAAAAAGCTGTTGTTCCCCACGGCGTATCTGGTGTCCGCTTCTGAGACATTAACCGCGCGGAAATTGCTGAAACCGTAATTAAACAATTCTATGGTATCCGTGTACTGCGCGGGTGATTCTTCCTTCAGAATCACGCATATGAGCTTGAGCCCGTCCTTCTGCGCACAGGATACAAGGGTCTGCCTGGCTTCGGAGGTATAACCGGTCTTGCTGCCCACAAGGTATTCGTAGGCATAGGTTTTGCCGGGATACAGCTGGTTCTTGCTGTGGATATTCATTTCCTGGCTGACGGTTGCAGAAGCGGGGATGGTGTAATTGGCCGTATCTGACATTTTGCACAGCAGGTCATTGGAAAAAAAAGCGCGTGCGATGAGCGCCAGATCATAGGCCGAGGTGTAGTGAGCCTCATCAAAGGTTCCATTCGTGGTCACAAAATGGGAATCCCTGCAGCCAAGCTCCCTGGCCCTCTGATTCATCAGATCCACAAAGGCGCCCATGCTTCCGCTGATGTGTTCGCCGATGGCGTTTCCCACTTCATTGGCGGAGCCTACGAGCAGGCCGTATAGCGACTGCTCCATAGTGATCTGTTCTCCCGGCTTAATGCCGATGTTGGAATCCGTCTGCCAGTCAATGCTTGCGACCGCTTCATTGGAGTAGGTTACAATATCGTCAAGAGGGCAGTTCTCGATTGCGATCAGGGCAGTCAGGATTTTCGTAACGCTGGCGGGATAAAGCTGATCATGGATATTTTTTTCATAAAGAATGGCCCCGGTATTGGCTTCCATAATTATGGCGGCCTGTGCCCCGATCAGGGGCCCTGCGGGCCAGTTCTCCCACTCATTGGACTGGACGGGAAGCTCTTTGCGGGCCTCTGCCTCCTCCTGAAAGCTGTTGCCGCCGGCAGCAGGCGCCGCTGCCGCAGTCAGGGGAGCGGAAAGAAAAAGTACCGGTAATAAGAGCAGAGAGGACAGAAAACACACAACGCTGCGGCCTGTCCTGATATGGATAAGAGAAGATAACTTCATTAACATCACCTTTATTCCTGCATAAACGGACCGATGGAGCAAAGGGCTGAATTCCGGGCCGCATACAGTTTTTTCCGTGCCGGATAAAAGAAATGCGGCGGGGAAGACAGACTTACCGCATTTTTTATCTGCTAGTATACATTTTTACCGCTTTCATCATACACTATCCGGCAATAAATTTTAAGGGCTTTAAGGAAAAATTCATAAAGTTTATACTGCTGGCGCTGCAGTTCCCGGATTCATGATTATGAGACAGCTTCTTTTCAAGCAGGGGAAGTTAGTGTAAAATAGAAAAGAGAAAATTGTAAGCAAAAAAATAGGGTAAAATCCCGGTAACTGTTCAGCAGGTCAGCGCATTTACTGCATTGACCGTAAGAAAGTGATTCAAGAGTGCTAAAATCCATCGCCAAAGGCGATTTAGGATGGATTTTAGCAGTAACTGTGAGGGGTACTGAACAGTTACAAATCCCGCATATTGTGGTTTTGTAGCTGGGGAGGTACTGAACGGTTACGCGGGTTCATAAATAAGGAGGAAAATAATGAGACTGAAAAATGTACCAGGTTCCAGGGAGGTAATCGCAGAGAGCCGTTTTGTGATACATAACCCGGAGGAGAACAAGGGAAAATGGGCCGGGGTGTTCGAAAATGATGCGCCGCTTCATATTGAAATAGGAATGGGCAAGGGCAGGTTTCTTATGGATATGGCAAAGCTGCACCCGGAGGTGAATTATGTGGGAATTGAGAAATATTCCAGCGTGCTGCTGCGAGCCATACAGAAGATGGAGGAGGAAGAGCTTCCCAATGTCAGGTTTATCCGCATGGACGCGGAAGAAATCACCAATGTATTCGGCAGGGGAGAGGTGGAGCGGATTTATCTGAATTTTTCCGATCCTTGGCCGAAGGACAGGCATGCGAAGCGGCGTCTGCCTTCCAGGCAGTTTCTGGCGCGGTATGATGAAATCCTGAAAAAGGATGGGACAATTGAGTTTAAGACGGACAACAGGCTGCTCTTTGATTTTGCGCTGGAGGAGCTGGAGCCGGCAGGCTGGAGGGCGGATGTTGTGACATTCGATCTGCATGGGGATGAGAAGCTTGTGCAGGGGAATGTGATGACGGAATATGAAGAACGCTTTTCTTCCATGGGAAATCCGATTTGCAAATATATTATCAGAAGGTAATGCCCGTCATATTTTTTCTGGTGATTCACAGGCATTTTATGTATTTTCCCCAAGAGCATTCCCCCACAGGAGGAGTGCTTTTTGTGTATTTTAACAATTTTTCTCCTTGCAAAGCGGAATTATATGTAATATGCTAAAGGCATGGGAAAATCCATTGGATTTTTTGCCAGTAAGACCGTCCTGGTATGGAAACAATAAAAACGGTCAAGACTATAATAACAAAAGAGTCATAGGACAAGGAGGCAGACAAATGGAATATAAATTTACATCAGCAGATTTTGAGAAGGAAGTGCTGCAATCGGACAAGCCGGTGCTTGTGGATTTCTTTGCAGACTGGTGCGGCCCCTGTAAGATGATGGCGCCGGTGGTGGAGCAGCTGGCGGAGGAACTGGAAGGGAAAGCCAAGGTCGGCAAGCTGAATATTGATGAGAATATGGACATCGCTGAGAAATACCGTGTTATGAATATTCCCACCTTCCTTATTTTCAAGGACGGGCAGGAGAAGGAAAGAATTGTTGGCGCAGTATCCAAGAATGAATTGAAAAACAAACTGGAGCAGACGTTGGCTTAACAGCCAGCGTCCGTTTTCTCATGGCGTTATGCCGTGTTTTGGAAGGTAAGCCGCGGCGGTGAGCAGCCGGGCGGTTATGAGTTTAAAGTTGAGGGGAAATGGGTTTATGTACATACTCTTTTTTTTGCTGTGGGTGCTTTTTAACGGACAGGTCACATTGGAAATCGTCCTGTTTGGAATCGTCATTGCGGGGGCGGTCTATGCCTTCTGCTGCAAATTTCTGGACTACAGCCCCGGGAAGGACTGGATGATACTGAAGAAATCAGGATACATCCTCGCTTATCTTGGGGTTCTTATCTGGGAAATCATCAAAGCCAATGCGGCAACTCTCAAGCTTATTGTTTCTCCCCATACCAGAGTCCATCCTGTAATCGTCCGCTTCCGCGCGGATTTAAGGACAAGGACGGCCCGGGTGCTGCTGGCCAATTCCATCACGCTTACGCCGGGGACGATCACAGTAGCCCTGGAGGATAATGAATATACGGTACACTGTCTGGACAGGCGCTTTGGCGAAGGCCTTGCGGACAGTTCCTTTGTGCGTTTGCTGCACAAAATAGAAGGGCAGGTGGCACAATGACCGGTTTGGAGCAGGCATATGAAACAGTATTTACGGCGGCGCTTGTCTTTCTGGGAGTCATGCTGCTGCTGTGCCTGATAAGGGCGGTGCGCGGGCCGCGTGTGGCGGACCGGCTGGTGGCCGTGAATATGATGGGAACCATGGTTATGGTTATGATAGCTATCCTTGCCCTCCTGATGAAGGAAGGCTATCTGGTGGATATCTGTATCATTTACGCCATGATAAGCTTTCTGGCAGTAATCGTACTGACCAAGGTTTATATGGGCGTTTACCGCGAAAGGAAGGATCGGGAAAAAGAGGAAGGTAAGGAGGAAGCGGCTCATGAATCTTGAAATACTCCGTTTTATTATAGGAACCATTGTCCTGATAATCGGCTTGCTTACCTTTGCCCTTGAGGTTTTCGGTTCCTATCGTTATGAATTTGTACTCAACAGGATGCATGCGGCGGCGCTGGGGGATACCCTGGGAATCGGGATATCGCTCACGGGGCTGATTATTTTTTCGGGACTGAATTTTACCAGCCTGAAAATGCTGCTTGTCATCGTTTTTTTATGGTTTGCGTCTCCGGTTTCTTCTCATCTGATCTCCCGTCTGGAGGTCATGACGGATGAAACGCTGCCGGAACACTGCGAGCTTGATTACCTGAAAGAGGAAGAGCGGGAAGAAGCTTAAGGAAATAGGAAGGAGATTGCTATGCAGACATTTACATATCTGTTGATGGGCTTTCTGGTGATTTGCGCGGTTTCTGTGAGCTTTTCCAAAAACCTGCTTAATTCCATCCTGATATTCATGTCCTACAGCCTGGTCATGTCGATTATATGGATTCTCCTGGAATCGCCGGATCTGGCAATTACGGAGGCCGCCGTAGGGGCCGGCGTCACCAGCGTGCTTTTCTTTGTAACGCTGAAAAAAATCCATGCAATCCGGAGGGAGGACGACGAAAATGACGGAAAAGAATAGCAGCCGTTTTTCCCGGTGGTTTTATGGGGAAGAGGATCCGTTGCTGGGACGGGTGGAAATGCAGCCGCAGAAGGAATATGTGGAAGAGGAAGCCAGCGTCCAGGAAAGGATGCGGGAGCATCAGCAGCTGCAGGAAAAAGTATATGATATGGAGCATAACAAGAAGCTCCTTCTTTTTAATAAGGCTTACCGTGTGATGGCGGTGGTTTTCTGTATCTGCCTCATTGCCATTATGCTTGTGGCGGTTTCCTATCTTCCCAGGACGGGAAATGCGGCCAATCCTGACAACAACGAGGTTTCGGAGCGGTATATCACAAAGGGGCTTCAGGAAACAGGGGCGGTGAATATCGTTACGGGAATGATCCTGGATTACCGTGCCTTTGATACCTTCGGCGAATCCAATGTACTTTTTATTGCAACGATTACGGTGCTGATTCTGCTGCGTATTGATAAAAAGGAGAAGAAAGAGGGCGACAGTCCCGATACTTCCATGACCCAGTCGGAGGCCGAAGCCAACGACAGGATCTATGAGCCGAAAAATGATCTGATTCTGCAGAAGGTGGCGGGCTTTCTTGTTCCGCTCATTATGATTTTCGGTATTTATGTCATACTGAACGGACATCTGTCCCCCGGCGGCGGTTTTTCCGGTGGCGCGATTATCGGTGCGGGACTGATTTTATACCTGAATGCTTTTGGCTTTGCCAAAACGGAGCGGTTTTTTACCGAAAAAACCTATAAGTGGATCTGCTTCGGCGCGCTGACCTGTTACTGTCTGGCCAAAAGCTATTCCTTTTACATGGGAGCCAATCATCTGGAAAGCGGGATTCCGCTGGGGACGCCGGGGGCTATTTTAAGCAGCGGGCTGATACTGGTCCTGAATATCTGCGTCGGCCTGGTGGTGACCTGCACCATGTACGCATTTTATGCCTTATTCCGGAAGGGGGGATTCTAGGATGGGCGGGAACCTGTTATCCAACTATGGCGAAGCCATTGCCATGATCCTGTTCGGCATCGGATTCTCCAATCTTCTTCTTCAGAAGAACCTGATTAAAAAAATAATCGGCCTTAACATCATGGATACCGCCGTTTATCTGTTCCTTGCGGAAAAAGGCTTTATCATGGGGCGGAAGGCGCCCATCGTAGTGGACGGAATCCAGGCGGTGGAGAACTATATCAATCCGGTGCCCAGCGGGCTGGTGCTCACGGGAATCGTGGTTTCCGTATCCGTTACGGCGCTGATGCTTTCCCTCACCATCCGGCTGTACCGCAGGTACCATACGCTGGATTTGGATGAAATTTCGGCCAGGCTGAAAAAGGAGGGGCTGTAAATGGATTTTGTACAGAATTTTCCCTTCTTCTCCATTTTTTTATCCATGTTCTCAGGAACGGTGAGCTCGGTGCTCCCGGCGAAGGCCGCTAAATGGGTGAATACCTTCGTTATCGGCGCCGTGGGCTGTATGTCGGCTGTTCTGCTGGTGTATCTCATGGGAAAAGGCGCCAGCTATACTTATATGATGGGACATTTCCCGGCTCCCTGGGGAAACGAAATCCGGGCGGGCGTCCTGGAAGCGGGCATGGCGCTGTTTTTCTGTGTTATCATGCTGCTTTCCATGATGGGCGGGCGGAAGAAGCTGTTAGGCGAGGTGGAATACAGCAAGCATAATCTGTATTACATTCTTACCGACCTGCTTTTAAGCTCCCTGCTGGCGCTGGTATATACAAACGACCTGTTCACCGCCTATGTATTCGTGGAAATCAACACCATTTCCGCCTGCGGGCTGATTATGATCCGGCAGAACGGACGGACGATAGAGGCGGCGGTAAGGTATATGATCATGAGCCTTTTGGGAAGCGGCCTCCTCCTGGTGGGCATTTCCATGCTCTATGATATGACAGGGCATCTGCTCATGAGCAATATCAAGGAGAGCGTGGGTGAAATCGTGGCCCATGGGGAATATCAGGTTCCGCTGGTGGTAACAATCGGCCTTATCTGTGTTGGCCTTGCCATAAAAAGCGCGCTGTTCCCCTTCCATTCCTGGCTTCCGGATGCCTACGGCTATTCCACGGTATCCTCTGCGGCCATGCTGTCCAGCCTGGTATCCAAGGGGTATATTTTCCTTCTGATCAAAATCTTCTACCGGGTAATCGGATTTGATATTATTGCGGGAAATAAAATCATAAACGTGCTGTTTGTTTTCGGCCTGATGGGAATGATATTCGGTTCCTTAAGCGCTATCAAGGAAAATGACATCCGGCGGATGATTTCTTTTTCCAGTGTGGCGCAGATAGGTTATATTTATATGGGCTTCGGGCTGGGAACCGAGCTGGGGATGGTAGCGAGCATTTTCCACATCCTTTCCCATGCGGCAACCAAATCCCTGCTGTTTATTTCGGCCATCGGCCTGACGGACGTATCAAAGGGCAGCAGGAAGTTCCAGGATCTGACGGGAGCCGCCTACCGCCATAAAATTGCGGGCATCGGCTTTACCGTGGGCTCCCTGTCCATGGTTGGCATGCCGCTGTTTTCCGGGTTTGTGAGCAAGCTGCTGTTTGCCCAGGCTTCCATCGGCCATGCCTATAAAATGCTTCCCGCATTGATCGTGCTTGGCATCAGTACTATTTTGAATGCAATCTATTTCATGAAGACCGTGATCCGTATTTTCGTTCCGGAAAGACGGTCCGACTGTGAAGTGATTACCATAAAAAGTGAAAAAACCTATGCGCTGACCATCGTACTTTTTATCGCTTTGAACATTGCGCTGGGCATGCTGTCCCAGCCCATTGTGGAGTGGATAAAAATGGGGCTGGATATGTTTGCATAGATATAGGAACAGGTGACTGTTCAGACAGGAGCTTCATATGAAGGAATCAGGCATGCTTCTTTTCCCCATTTTTTTCCCGATTATCCTGGGGACTTTGCTGCTGTTTATGAAGAAAACTACAAAGAGAAAAACAATGGTGCTTATTACGGCCGCGGGCCTGCTTGTAACGGCGCTTGCTGTTATCTGCGTGCTTGCGCAGGGTGAGGTATCCTTTACGTTGTTTCAGCTGACGACCCTGCTTCCCATCTATTTTAAGGCGGATGCAGTGGGCAGGCTGTTTGTATCGGTGGTAACCATTGTGTGGGTGCTGGCCGGGATCTATGGATTCCGGTATATGGAGCATGAAGACTGTAATAAAAGGTATTTCGGCTTTTACCTTATTGTGTATGGAATTCTGGTGGGGCTGGATTTTTCAGGAAACCTGATTACCTTTTATCTGTTTTATGAGTGTATGACGCTGCTTTCCCTGCCGCTGGTATTCCATTCCCGGACACGGGAAGCGGTTATGGCGGGATTGAAATATCTGTTTTATTCGTTGTGCGGCGCGTATCTGGCACTGTTCGGCCTGTACTTTATCAACCGTTACGGCAACACGCTGACCTTTACGCCGGGCGGCGTGCTGGATCCTTCCCTGGTTACAGGACATGAGGCGCTGCTTCTTGTGGTGGCCTTCCTCATGCTGCTGGGCTTCGGCGTAAAGGCGGGCCTGTTTCCCATGCAGGGCTGGCTTCCGGCGGCCCATCCCGTGGCGCCCGCCCCGGCGTCGGCGGTTCTTTCCGGCATTATCGTGAAGTCCGGCGTTCTTGGAATTATCCGTGTCATTTATTTTATCTTCGGCGCACAGTTCCTGCATGGAACTTGGGTGCAGAAGGTGTTTCTCACACTGACGCTGGTTACGGTTTTCTTAGGATCCATGCTGGCTTATATGGAAAAAGGCCTGAAAAAAAGGCTGGCGTATTCCACGGTAAGCCAGGTTTCCTATATCCTGTTCGGCCTGGCGCTGCTCAATCCTGCGGGAATGACCGGGGCGCTGCTGCACGTCATATTCCATGCAATGATTAAATCCGGCCTGTTCCTTTGTGCCGGGGCCATTATCTTCCGTACGGGAAAGCGTCAGGTATCCCAGCTTAAGGGAATCGGAAAAGAAATGCCGGTAACCATCGGCTGTATGACGCTTCTGTCCCTGGCGCTGATTGGTATTCCGCCGGCCAGCGGGTTTGTGAGCAAATGGTACCTCGCTGAGGGAGCGCTTGCCTCGGATACCGGAATATTCAGCTGGCTGGGCCCTGTGGTGCTTCTGCTGTCCGCCCTGCTTACAGCGGGCTATCTGCTTCCCATTCCCATGAAGGGATTTTTTCCGGGAGAGGAAGAGGAAAAGACAGGCTTTGAGAAAAAGGAAGTGGATTCCGTTATGCTTGTGCCCCTGCTGATACTGGCAATATTGGCCGTAGTGCTGGGAATGTTCCCAGGAGGCCTGCTTTCCTGTATTGCAGGGATTACCGGCCAGCTGTTTACGGCCTGATGTGGTATCCAAAACAGATAAAAAAGTGGAAATTGCTGCCGCAGCCCGGGTATCCGGACTGTTATCAGCTGTTTAATACCTTCACAGTTATGAAAGGTGTTCATCTATGAAACCAGAAATGATGCTTGTGGCCATACTCCTGCCTGTGCTGGGCGGGGCGGTGGTGCCGCTGATACCCTTTAAAAAAAGAATCCATATGGAAATATACATTGAGTCGGTGGTGGTGCTGACCACTCTGATTGTGGCGGGCCTGCTGGTTAACAGGCCGTCGGAGCCGTTTCCCATCGTCCGGTTTGTGAACAATCTTTCCCTTTCCCTGGAAATCGACGGACTGTCCATGGTATTTGCAGGACTGGTGGCGGCTTTATGGCCTCTTGCCACACTGTATTCTTTTGAATATATGAAGCATGAAAAGAGGGAACGGTTCTTTTTCATGTTTTATACAATCACCTATGGAATTACGCTGGGTATTGCATTTGCAGAGGATATGCTCACCATGTATTTCTTCTATGAGCTTCTGACCATGGTGACGGTGCCCCTGGTGCTCCATACGCTGACAAGGGAGGCAATTCTTGCCAGCCGGAAATACCTGTATTATTCCCTGGGCGGAGCGGCTTTTGCTTTTATTGGGCTGATTTTCCTGCTGACCTATGGGACCACGATCAATTTTACCTTCGGAGGCGTGCTTGATCCGGCGGTAATCAGCGGTGATAAGAGGACACTTCTTCTGCTGATATATGTGATTGCCTTCTGCGGCTTCGGGGTGAAGGCGGCGGTAAGCCCGTTTAATTCCTGGCTCCCCCAGGCAGGCGTGGCTCCCACGCCGGTAACAGCGCTGCTGCATGCGGTGGCGGTGGTGAAGGCGGGGGCGTTTGCCATTATCAGACTGACCTTTTACAGCTTCGGCCCTGACTTTATCAGAGGCAGCTGGGCGCAGAACGTGGTGATGGGAATCGTTATATTTACAATCGTATACGGCTGCAGCCGGGCGCTGAAGGAAACGCACCTGAAGCGGAGGCTGGCCTATTCCACCATCAGCAACCTTTCTTATATCCTTTTCGGGGTCTGTATTATGACGCCCATGGGACTGGTGGGGGCTTTAAGCCATATGGTATTCCATGCGGTAATGAAAATCTGCTCCTTCTTCTGCGTGGGGGCGGTAATGTATAAAACGGGAAAACAATATGTGCATGAAATTGACGGCTTCGGCAGGAGGATGCCGGTGGTATTCGGAATTTTTACCATAGCTTCCCTGGGTCTTATGGGCGTGCCCGGGCTGGCCGGCTTTATAAGCAAGTGGAACCTGGCTTCCGCTGCGGTGATGAGCGATAACGTATTGGCATATGTGGGAATAGGCGCGCTTTTGGTTTCTGCGCTTTTGACGGCTATCTATATGCTTTCCATTGTGATCCGGGCTTTCTTCCCCTATAAGGAAAAAGAGTGCAGTATACCGGAGGAAACGGCGGATCCGGGATGGATGATGCTGGTGCCTTTGTGTATTTTCGCAGGAGCCATTATCTACTTCGGGCTGCATTCCGCGCCGATTGTAGACTTTTTTACACAGATTGCAGGCGGCAATATATAAGAATTGGAGGAACTGTCAATGACTGGTGATTATATGCTTCTGCTGATCCTGTGCATTCCCTTCGCGGGGGCGCTGGTGACTTTGCTGCTTCGCGGCGGGGAAAAGGGTGTAGGAGAGAGCAGCGATGGAAAAAAGAAAAGGGATATATGGACCGGTCTGATAACCGCTGCGGAAATGCTGATTTTTGCCTTCCTGTTCGTAATATTTCTTGCAGGCGGAAGAACGGGTATCGCCTTCGACTTCCAATGGGAAGGTTTCTGCGGCCTGGGGCTGCATCTGTGCATGGACGGTTTCCGGGCGCTGTACTGCCTGGTGGCCTCTCTGATGTGGATGATGACCTCCTTTTTTTCCATGGAGTATATGGAAAGCTATACGTCCAGGAACCGGTATCGTTTTTTTACCCTGCTGACCCTGGGGGCGACGGTGGGCGTGTTCCTTTCCGCGGATTTATATACGGCTTTTATATTCTTTGAAATTATGTCCTTTACCTCTTATACCTGGGTGGCGCATGAGGAGACGAAGGAAGCGCTGCGGGCGGCGGAAACCTATCTGGCTGTGGCGGTAATCGGCGGGCTGGTAATGCTGATGGGGCTGTTTATCCTTTACCATGAGCTGGGAACACTGGAAATCACGGCGCTGGCGGAGGCGGTGCGTAGCCATACGCTGGCAGGGGAGAGCGGGGCGGTCCGCTACCGGAACCTTTTTATCGGGGCATCCTGTCTGCTGTTTGGCTTCGGCGCCAAGGCCGGTGTATTCCCGCTTCACATCTGGCTTCCTAAGGCCCATCCGGTAGCTCCTGCGCCGGCTTCCGCACTGCTTTCGGGGATTCTTACCAAGGCAGGGATTTTCGGTGTCCTGGTGGTCAGCTGCAGCCTTCTGCAGTTTGATGTGAGATGGGGTGCGCTCATTCTGTTCCTGGGCGTCCTGACTATGTTTACAGGGGCGCTGCTGGCTTTGTTTTCCGTGAACCTGAAACGGACGCTGGCCTGCTCCTCCGTATCCCAAATCGGTTTTATCCTGATTGGAATCGGCATGCAGGGACTGCTGGGGGAAGAAGGAAGCCTGGCAATCCGGGGCAGCCTGCTCCATATGGTAAACCACTCGCTGATTAAGCTGGTTCTGTTTATGGCGGCCGGCGTAGTGTTCATGAACCTTCATAAACTGAATCTGAATGAAATCAGAGGGTTTGGCAGGAAAAAACCTCTTTTAAATGCCTGCTTTCTCATGGGGGCGCTGGGAATCGGAGGCGTGCCGCTGTGGAACGGCTACACCAGCAAAACGCTGCTTCATGAATCCATCGTGGAATACCGGCTCCTGCTGGCATCGGCAAATGCGGGCGTGCCGGCGGGCGGCGCCCATGCGGCCCAGGCTGTGGCAGAACTGTCCCATGCAGGAATTGCAGGCAGTCCGGCGGCGGGCAGTGTGCTTTCCTTCTTTACAGGCCCTTTATGGATGGGGATTGTGGAATGGGTCTTTTTAATCAGCGGCGGGCTGACTGTGGCTTATATGCTGAAGCTGTATATTTGCCTGTTTCTGGAGAAGAATGCTGATAAAGACAGGCAGAAGGAATTCGAGGGTATGGGGCGCTATATGAATGGAATCAGCAGCTTCGCCCTGGCAGGCAGCGCCGTGCTGCTTCCCCTGCTGGGACTTCTGCCCCATCTGATTACCGACCGACTGGCGGATATGTCCTCCGCATTTCTGAATGCGCAGCAGCCGGAGGCTGTGGTGGCCTATTTCTCTCTCGTAAACCTGAAGGGCGCGGGCATCTCCCTTATCATCGGGATCCTGCTGTACCTGACAGTGGTGCGTAAATGGATGCTGTGTGTGAGAGAAGGACAGTCGGTTTACGTTGATCGCTGGCCTTCCTGGCTGGATCTGGAGGACAGAATTTACCGTCCGGTGCTGCAAAAGCTCCTTCCCCTGTTGTTCGGAAGTATCTGCCGCATCGCAGACAGGCTGGTGGACTCTTTAGTGGTACTGTTTAGAAAGACTATATACAGAGACAGTAAAATACCCCATGAATTAAAGGAGGGAACAGCGCTTACCCATATCGTGGGAAGTGTGCTTGACGGTGTGACGGATTACTTCAACCACCCGGATGCCACGGAAGAGGAGCTGGCGGAGGAGGAGTATATCCGGCAGCATATGGATGGTAAGTATGAGCATAAGCTGGCTATGGTACATGATGATCTGCAGGAGAACGGGACGATTATCAGGAGGAGTCTTTCCTTTGGGCTGTTTCTGGCGTGTTTTGGGTTGCTGCTGACGTTGTTGTATATGTTGATTGACTGAAGGTATAGGATTTATTGTAACAAAAAAGCGAAATGGGAAAACCGTTTCGCTTTTTGTCATTTCTGCATTCAAGCTGTTTCCTGAATCATGATAATTACCCTTGTCCATATATCCTCTGCTTCTATTTTCATATCTATGCGATCCGGATATAAAAACTGCAGACGCTTCAAAATATTGTTCAGAGCGATCCCATTACCTTGTGTGTGAATCGCTTCCGGCACGGTAAGACCTGCAAGAAGGGAATTTACTTCCCGGAGGCGTTCTGGCTCCATTGGATTTCCGGTATTACTGATAGAAATACAGACAGTATTTCCCTTGACCTGTCTGCTGATGCGGATAAGTATTTCACCCGGATCAAGCGTCTGTGAAATTCCGTAAACAATTGCATTTTCCACAATAGGCTGCAAAGTAAATGGCGGAAGCTTTAAATCAAGTAACGAAGAGTCAGCGTTTACATCATACCGAAGGGCGCCGGAAAAGCGGATTTGCTGAATATCCATGTAATCCTGGACAATGGAAAGCTCTTTTTCCAGCGTGGATGCATGAGAGGTAATCTCCACGGACTGACGCATTAAGGAGGAGAGGGAATAAATCATGGAAGCTGTGTCCATATCCTGGTTGGCCATGGCAAGCATACGTATTGTTTCCAGTGTCCCATAAATAAAATGGGGGTGAATTTGACTTTGAAGGGCCTGGTAGCGCGCTTCCTGGGTCAGAGCCTCCATATGCATCATCCGCTCGTTCAGAATACGGTTTTTATGTACCAGATCATTGTAGCTTCTGACAAGTGTATCGATTTCCGCAAATTTTTCTTCGGAAGACAGCTGGTATTCCTTCAGATTCCCTTCTGCCGACTTATCGAGAAAGGATGAAAATGCATAGATTTTTTCGGAAAGCCTGCGGATTACCTTGAAAAAACAAAAAAAACAAAACAGCAGCAGGAGAATGAGCAGGGATATCATCAAAATAGGGAAGGTATCCGAAGAATGAAAAACAGTGGGAAACAGTTTGCCGGTAAATATTATGCGCAGATTGCAGCCATTGAGCGTGAGCGCATTACAGTAGGTATCCGACTGCCAGAAAAGCCTGACACCGTCTTCCTCCGGTATCTTTACAGCCTCCTGTGCAGTATCTGAAGAGCAGTAAATTTCTTTTCCGTCATAAACACAAAAATATCCTGCATGAGAATCGTACAGCATATCCCTCAGCACTGCTGACATATTCTGAAAGAATCCGCTGTTATAACAGATTTCCAGATAACCGATGCATTGGGAATAGGATTGGTTATATACCTTCTGGTATGAAGAAAATATGGGATAACCATCGGCCGAGGTGTCTACTTTCCACAGGATTTCACGAAACAGCGAATCATAAAGATTTTCACGCTCTGTATCTGAAAGAGGGAGGGAATCCACATCCCGGAAGGTTTCAAAAAGCATAACGTCCGCATCAGTATAAATATGAAATTCGGAAACAGCCGGGTAGCAGGAACCGATACTGTCCCAAAGAGGGCGGATATTTTTCATAATAGTATATACCATATCCGGCCCGTCATAGAGGCCGTTAAGGTAGTAAGTCATTTCCGAATTGCTTTCCAGCATATGGACAATTCCGTCATTAATTCCCTTCATTGTGTTTTCGGTCTGTTCCAGCTGATTCTGAAGGCCCAGCTGCTGGGTTTCCAGGCTCCGCAGGGTAAAGTGTACATTCAGAAAAAGAATATAGCAAATCCAGCAGAGCAGTGTGGGAAATACAATAAGTCCTATAAAAAGTCGGGAGGACTGCTGGAAAAAAGACTGTTTTTTTCGTCCGGTGACCGATTCGGCGGAAACTGCGGCTTCAGGATTTTTCTGTTTATTCATCATTGGTTCTCCTGTGACATGACTCCGGTATTAGCCTGACGCTTTCTTGCGCGGAACTCGGAGGGCAGCATATGTTCATATTTTTTAAAAATACGCAGTAGCTGTATGGAACTGTTATAGCCTACCTTGCCTGCAATTTGCTCCATGCTCAAATCGGTCTGGAGAAGAAGCTGTTTTGCAACAGCCAGCCGTTCGTGATGGAGACATTCCAGATAGGAACAGGAAATGGTTTTCTTGAACAGGCCGGACAGGTAATTGGGATTCATATTTACCTCCTGCGCCAAATCATTCAAAGACAGGTCCTTCTGGTAATTGGCTTTAATGTACTGGACTAAATGCGGGATAACCTCATGGTTGTCTGTGTTATCATCCTGTTTTTTCAGCTCCTGCTTAATCCACAGTATTCTGTCTGCAATCGCATCAATTGCAGAAGGTAAATCGGTAACTGCTTCGGGCAGGCGTTCATCGGGCCTAAACTGTGGCAGACTGATGGAAAGGCTGTCCAGATAAAAATAAATATTATAAAAGAAGCTGTGACAGATCTGCTCCAGAAAGATTTTGTCTGAAAACGCTGCAGTAAGACTGTTTAATTTAAGTACATAGGTATTCAGGGCATTTTTTATTTGATCCGGAGCTGTGTTCAGGAAAATATCCACGCAATCGTTATAGGTGAACAGAGCGGCGCCCGCCAGCGCGGGGGTATCAGGAAATGCTTTCTGATAAAAAATTCTCTGTACGCTGTTCATATACAACTGGTGCAGCGTTTCACAGGAACTACTGCTGATACTGGTGCCCAGAGCAAAATCCGAGGAATGAAGCCTTTCAATAAGACGTTCCTTCAGCGCCTTTGTCTTAACAGAAAAAATTGCATGGTTACAGATAAAAACAACTTCTCTGCGATCCACAAAAATCATAGGGTAACAAACGTCATAGAAATCAAGGAAAATATCCTGATACACCTCCGGATCGGGAAGCTTCAGACCCGCTCCGGGTTCCAGCACAACTACAGAAATGTAGGCATACGGAAAGAGATCCCGGAGAAGTGCAGTGTCAAGAAGAAGATCGGAGAAGGGAATGTCGTACAGCATCATGGCCCGCAGAGAAACCAGGGTCTGCTTTCTTGCACTGTCCGATTCCGCCATTTTTTTATCCCTGGAGGTTTGGATCGCCTTAATCAGGGACTGGATATTCACCGGCTTGAGCAGATAATCATTAATCTGAAGGGTAATAGCCTCCTTTGCATAATCAAAATTAGCATGACTGGTAAGGATGACGATATCCATAGAATAGGAATTCGCACGAATATGCCGAATCAGATCAAATCCATTCATAACAGGCATGGTAATATCCACCAGCAGAAGATCAGGCTGGAAGCTGGAAAGGATTTCTATAGCCGTCGGCACATTGGATGCGGTAACAATATCAATGGGAAACGAGATTTCCCGGCAGTTTTCGATCATCATTTTTATACCATTCAGAATGATGAGCTCATCATCTACAATCATGATTTTAAACATGGCTTCCCCTTCTTTCAGATAAAACTGTTTTACTGTGTCTAAATCGTATTCTTATCAGGCTTTTTTGTCAAGAAAACGTCCGCTCTCCGCCCTCGGATCTGAGAAATTGTAAAAGATGTGAATTAATGTTAATTATTCTGAAAAATGGATAGGTGAATAAGAAAGAATACATTGATAAAATAATTTCAGATAAAAAAACTCCACGAAAATTGTAAACAGGAGGCGGCTATGAAACAGAAAAGCACATGGCTTAAAACATTCAGAAAGCAGGGAATGCTTCAGCTCTTTGTCCTTTCAGGAATGTTATATCTGGTAATTTTTAATTTGATTCCCATGTTCGGATTGATTATGGGATTTAAAAATTATAATATTACCAGCGGAGTTAAAGGAATTTTTACAAGTGACTGGGTTGGCCTGAAGTATTTTAAGGAATTTGTCACGGACTATAAGTTTGGCAGGCTGGTGCGTAACACGGTTGTCTTGAGTGTACTGAAGCTGGTGTTTACTTTCCCGATACCAATTGTTTTCGCAGTCATGGTAAACGAGATTAAGAACCTGAAGTTCAAGAAGGTACTTCAGACCTGCAGCTATCTTCCGCATTTTATTTCCTGGGTTATCATTTCAAGCCTGGCTTTTCAGTTTTTATCCAAAACGGGGGTTATTAATACATTGCTTCTGAAATTCCATCTGACCTCCGGCCCAATAGGTTTTATGACCGACAGCAGCTTGTTTTGGGGCTTGGCGGTAGTACTGGATATCTGGAAGGAAATGGGGTGGTGGACCATTATTTTTCTGGCAGCCATAGTAGGCATCAATCAGGATTATTATGAAGCCGCACAGATTGACGGGGCCAGCCGGATGCAGCGGATTCGCTATATAACGCTGCCATGTATCAAAGGAACCATAGTGGTGGTGCTGATTATGACTATGGGAAATCTTTTCGGAGGAGGACTGAGCGGTTCCAACTTTGAACAATGCTATCTTCTGGGAAACAGTGTTAATGCGGACACCTCTGAAATCATACAGACTTATGTATTTGACGTAGGCCTGGCGCAGGGCCGCTACGCCTATGCCACAGCGGTGGGAATGATACAGTCGGTAATCTCTCTTGTGCTGATTTTCTGCAGTAATTTTGCTGCAAAAAAAATCAGCGATACGAGCTTGTTCTAGGAGGAAATTATGAAAGCTAAGAAAAGGAAACGCACCAGGGAAGACTGGATTATGGATTCCGTTATCTATGTCTTTTCAATCATAGTTTTGTTCATAACAATTTATCCGTTCTATTATGTTTTTGTTCTTTCCTTCAATGATGGGCTGGATGCCAGCCTGGGAGGAATATACTGGCTCCCGAGAGAGTTCACCCTGGAAAATTATACACAGTTCTTTAATGATATGAAGTGGCTGACTGCTTTACTGCTTACGGTGTTGAGGACACTGCTGGGGACATTGCTGGGCGTATTATTTACGACATTGGTTGCTTATGGACTTTCCTTTAAGGATTTGCTGGGAAGAAAATGGTATATGACATTTGTAATTATATGCATGTACTTTTCAGGAGGAATTATTCCGTACTATACAGTTCTGCGCAGCCTGCATCTGATAGACACCTTTTGGGTATATGTGATACCCGGAATGTTGAATCTGTTTTATATCACGATTGGAAGGACGTTTTTTGAAGGAATACCGGAATCTCTGAGGGAATCCGCTAAAATTGACGGTGCCGGGGAATTTAGAATTTTCCGCAGTATTATCATGCCGATTTCCAAGCCTTTTATGGCTACTCTGGCGCTTTTTGTCGGGGTGGGGCACTGGAATAACTGGTATGATTCCACCTTCTTTATAAAAACGAAAACGCTTAGGACAATGCCGTACCTTCTGATGGAGGTTATTAACCAGTCACAGGCCCCAAGCGACCTGAATGCCGCGGCACACCAGAGCAGCACTACAAGCCTGTCCATACAGTTATCAGCTATGGTGGTTTCCGTGGTGCCAATCATATTTATTTATCCATTTCTTCAGAGGTATTTTGTGACCGGAATGATGGTTGGTGCAGTAAAGGAGTAGGCACACATGGAAAAGTAAAAATGCCTGCTTAAAATAAAAATATGGCAGTTTCCTGTTCCCTTCGCGCAATAAAGGGAACAGGTGATATAAAAAACAAGAAAGAGAAGGAGTATAGGAATGAAAAAGAAATTGATTTCAGCTTTTTTGTGTATGGCAATGCTGACCGGAATGTTGACCGGCTGCGGTGGAGGTACAGAGCAAAAATCAGGAGAAACAGCGGCTTCCGCAGGAGCGGTGCAGGCAGACGAGGGCACACAGGCAGCCCAATCGGGGGACGAAGAAGCAATTTTAGATCTTTATATTGACTATACCTGGTTTGGTTCGGACAGCTGGACAGGGATTATCCCGGAAGAGATTACGAAGAATACCGGAGTGCGTTTTAATATAAACAGATCGGCGGACGACAGCCAGCTTGGCCTGATGATAGCTTCCGGAGACCTGCCGGATCTCGTATTTACGTCAAATGAACTGAGCCGTCTGTGCAACAGTGATATTTGTTACAGCTATGATGAACTGATAGAACAATATGGAATTGACTGGGAACCAAGCAGCGACCGTATTGCCATAGCGAAGTCACATAATACAGATCCGGCGGATGAGCATTATTATACAATCATGCAGAATTACAATAGTACAGAAGAATGGAATAAAGCAGAAGGAGTAGTTCCGTCCGTATCAACTCTTTACTATAGAAAAGACATCTGGGAAGCCATCGGCAGTCCTTCCATGACAACAATGGACGATATTATGAAGGTAATGCTTCAGGTGAAGGAGGCATATCCGGATATGCAAGTGGTAAATGCAGGAAACCCCACCTGGAGGCTTCGCCCCTTTAAAGAATGGATGGGAAATTCCAACGATTTTCTGTATGATGAGAATGGGAATGTAATTTACTGTGATACCGCAGACTCTTTTTATGATGGAGTTAAATATATCAATGAGATGTATAGAAACGGTTTATTCTCAGAAGAAAATCTTGCCATTATTAATGAAGATGATGCCAAACAACAGGCGCTTAACGGCAATTGCTTTATCTATGAGTGGAATGCACGTCCCAACCAGCTGACTCAGCTGAATACGGAAACACAGAAAAATATTCCTGATGCCGAATGGGCATGTCTGGAGGTACCTGACGACGCAGCTGCCATGACACGTGCAAATGCAGGCTGGTCAGGTGTATTTATATCAAAGAACTGTAAGAATCCGGAGGCTGCTATTAAGGTAATTTCTTACCTGAACAGTGAAGAGGGAAGGCACCTTGCACTTTGGGGACGAGAAGGTATTGATTATACGCTGACCGAAAATGGAGCCCCTTCTTTTTCCGAAGAATGGCAGGAAGCATACAAGGATTCTAAAGTTATGACAGAAAAATATAACAATGGTTATTTCCTGTGTACTACGGAACTGGATGAATTATATCTTTACTATGCGGATGTTGATCCGGAAGTAGTGGCCAGCTTTGAGAAAAACATGGATAAATACACAAACTATCCCGAATTGTCAGTGGCAGTGCCTACATCGGATTCCGATCCTGGTATCATTTATAACAAAATTAAAGAAGCAAGAGAGGCGGAGTACGTAAAGCTATATACTGCAGCCAGCGATGAAGAGTTTGAGAAGGTTTATCAGGACTACATGAATCTTCTGGAAAAAATAGGCGTCAATGAGCTGAATTCTTATATGACAGAAAGAGTCCCTGAAATTAAAGAGTTATATGGATTCTAATTTGATTAATTAGTAAGAATATTAATAAGTTCCTGTATCAAAAAACCGCACTGAAAAGTCTGACAGCTTTTCGGTGCGGTTTTTCTTATTGTGAATTTAGTAATGGATACTTTTTTCAGCCTCTGTCCCTCACCACACACACAAGTACCGATCTGGGATTCATAACATACACACTTTTATCCAGAATCTCTTCCTCGGTAATCACCGACATATCCCCACGTCCGGTATCGACAGCGGGAATCCAGTATTTTGAAGAAGGCAGCGCAGGCAGTTCTATCTGCAGAGGCTTCCAGAAGGTATTGATCCCCAGGTAAACGATATCATCCCGTCCCGTGGAATCGATTCCTGAAAACATGACACCCAAAAATCTGGTATCCCATACATAGCTGCTGTCCCAGGCCTTTATACAGTGCAGGCTCATGGGAGGAAAACCACAGCTGCAGGGCGCGGTATTTCCCCGGATGACGGAGTGCTGCTGACGGAAGGCTATCATATACCGGAAAAATTCAAAAATTTCTTTGTTTTTTTCCAGCAAAGACCAGTCCAGCCAGGATATTTCATTATCCTGGCAGTAGGAATTGTTGTTTCCAAACTGCGTGTTTCCGAATTCATCACCGGCAAGGAACATGGGGGTCCCCCGGCTGCACATAAGAACGGCGCAGGCATTTTTTATCATGCGGAAACGCAGATCCATGATTTCTTCATTGTTTGTCGGGCCTTCATAACCGCAGTTCCAGCTCCGGTTATCATCGGCGCCGTCCGTATTGTTCCAGCCATTTGCCTCATTATGTTTGGTACTATAGGAATAGAGATCATACAATGTAAATCCATCGTGGCAGGTCAGGAAGTTGACGGAAGCATTATAACCCCGCTTATCCGGGGGATATAAGTCCGGGGAACCCATAATGCGCTGTGCGGCAGCAGCAGCGTAGCCGTCGTCCCCTTTCAGAAAGCTTCTGATATCATCCCTGTATTTTCCATTCCATTCCGCCCAGCGGTTCCAGGATGGGAAGGAGCCAACCTGATAAAGCCCGCCCGCATCCCAGGCCTCCGCAATCAGATCCACATTTCCCAGGATGGGATCGTAGGCCAGGCTTTCCAGAAGCGGCGGCCTGCTCATTGGTGCCGCGTCCTCGCTCCTTCCCAGAATAGACGCCAGATCAAAACGGAAACCATCCACCCGGTAATTAATGACCCAGTACCGTAGGCAGTCCAGGATCATCTGCCGGACAATGGGATGATTGCAGTTAAGCGTATTGCCGCAGCCGCTGAAGTTATAATAATGGCCATCCGGTGTGAGCATGTAATAAATATTATTATCCAGGCCTTTAAATGAAAAGTAGGGACCCAATTCATTTCCTTCCGCCGTATGGTTGAATACTACATCAAGAATGACTTCAATTCCATTTTCATTCAGGGCCTTTATGAGTTTTTTCAGCTCCAGCCCTTCCTGATTGTATTCGATCTGGGCAGTATAGCTGGTATTCGGCGCAAAAAAGCATACCGGGTTATAGCCCCAGTAATCCAGCAGCTTCCGGCCGTTTACCTCTCTGCAGCCGTTCATTTCATCAAATTCAAAAATCGGCATCAGCTCCACCGCATTGATTCCCAGTTCTTTCAGATATGGGATTTTTTCCATAAGACCTGCAAAGGTTCCGGGATTGTGCACTCCGGAGGAGGAATGCCTGGTAAAGCCCCTCACATGCAGCTCGTAAATAATATTATCCTTCATGGGAATCAGAGGCTGTTTGCTGTTTCCCCAGTCAAAGTTATTTCTCACGACACGGGATTTATACTGGCAGTTCTGCGTACAGGGAAGGTGGATGCCCCATTCGCTCTGCCCGGTAACGGCCTTTGCATAAGGGTCAAGAATATATTTTGTTTTATCGTAAATAAGGCCTTTCTCCGGCTGATAGGGGCCGTCCAGACGGTAAGCATACTCAAACTCATCAATTTTCAGACCAAAGACGATCATGGAAAAAACATTGCCGATCCGGTAGTGTTCCGGAAAAGGAATACTTGCGAATGGCTCTGAGGATTTCCGGTGGAATAAAAGAAGCTCACAGGAGGTGGCGCCGTGGGAGGCCAGCGTAAAGTTTACCCCTCCGGGCAGCGCTGAAGCTCCATTCACCTCATAAAAGCCGGGCCGCACATCATAGCCGTTGATTTTATCCAAAGGCTTCAGATTGGACGATATTTCTTCGCCAGTGATGCTTTCCAGCAGATAAGCGGAACCGGGCTGGGCGGTAGTGATAAGTGGTGTATTTTCATGCGGCGGGAACTGCGGATCTGTGGATTGGGACATGTTTTTCATAGACGGTACCTCCCGGTGGTGGGGTGTTGGGGAATTTATTATCGGGTGTAAATATATGCCGCTGTTTCATGGTTAAAAAAGCTACCGGCGGCAATAAGGATGACGCGCCGGCCGAAATGCGGTAACTATTGGGATATTAGTATTATATCCTTTACAGGGATGTTCTACAACCGATAAATATAAAACGAAATTTTTATAAAATGATTAAAAAGGTAATGAATAACAAAAACCCTTGAAAACAATAAGTTTTCAAGGGTTTTTGTAGTCGAAGCGACGTGATTCGAACACGCGACCTCTGCGTCCCGAACGCAGCGCTCTACCAAACTGAGCCACGCTTCGAACTAGACTTTATCAAGCCCTTCAATAATACAAAATATAGAGGAAAATGTCAATGGGTTTTTTGAAATATCTTTTAATTGGCTGATGTGGATAATAGACAAGCTATGGGTTGCTGTTGGGTATAGGAGCAAACAGTAAAATAAAGTTTTCTTACCCTCAAAGAACAAAATTTTCCGCAGTGAACAAATTTTTCTTCTCCATAAATTCTTTGAAGCCGTATAAATTCCTGGAAAATTTCCCTTCCCGCACATTCTGTTCCCTCCAGAAATTTCTGGCAGTTGAAAAAAACGTGTACTTCATATATATTGAGCCCAACAATCAGACGTCTGAAATGTGAAAAGCCAAAGGAGAACACAAACACAGCAGGAGGAGAGATGAAGAAAAAAGAAAAGAAAGAAAATACCGGTAAAAAGAAGGGACTGGTCCAGCGTTATGGTAAAGGCGTATTAAAAGAAAATATACAGATATATGGAATGATGCTGCCTACCCTGCTGCTAATACTGATTTTCTGTTATATACCAATGTACGGCCTGATAATTGCATTTCAGGATTACGTGCCGGGTTCCGCATTCCTGGGACCGGAGGTGAAATGGGTAGGGCTGAAATGGTTTCAGAAATTTATATCCGGCCATTATTTTTCACGCCTGATAAGAAATACCCTGGTCCTGAGCGGCCTGAACCTGTTATTTGGTTTTACAGCTCCGATCCTGTTTGCTCTTTTGCTGGACCAGCTGCGGCACCAGAAATTTAAAAAATTCGTGCAGACTGCCAGCTATATGCCTTATTTTATTTCCACTGTAGTGGTGGCCGGTATGGTAATTTCTTTTATAGATGTGGACGGACTGATCACGAATGTGTTAGTACACTTTGGGATGGCCGGCAAAAATTATCATGTGGAGCCCGGCGCATTTCCCTGGGTGTATACCATAACAAATGTGTGGAAGGGCTTTGGATTTGCGAGTATACTTTACTGCTCCATTATTTCATCCATAGACCCGGGGCTGTATGAAGCCGCCAAGCTGGACGGGGCAAACCGATGGCAGCAGGTCTGGCATGTAACTCTTCCGGGACTGAAGGCGGTAATTGCCATTAACCTGATAACGACGGTTGGAGCAATTCTGGCTACCAATACCGAACTGATACTTCTTCTGTATACGCCGGCAACCTATGATGTGGCGGATGTAATCGGCACTTATACCTACCGTCTGGGTATTTTGGAGGGACAGTACAGCTATACTACGGCGGCGGGGCTTTTTACTGCCATAATCGGGTTTGGGTTTACCTATGCAGCAAATAAAATAAGCAATAAATTAACCGGATACGGACTCTGGTAGAAAGGAAAAAGCATGAACAGAAAGAAAAAAAGCGGAATCAGAGAAGGAAATCAGGCGGCAACCGTTTTGATGTATGCCGCCTGTATCCTGATTGCTTTTATCACATTGTATCCGATGTATTATGTATTAATCCTTTCGCTGAGCGCGCCGGAATTCGCCTCCACGATGAGAGTCTATACCATTCCAAAGGGTTTTGATTTGTCTGCCTATGAGGTTCTGATAAAGGATATGAAGATGTGGAGGGCCTATGCAAACACTGTACTGTACGTGGTGCCCACTACTGTATTAATGATTTTTACAAGCTCGGTGGTTGCATATGGATTGAATTACAAAAAGCTGATAGGACGTAAGTTTCTAACCATGTTTTTGCTGATACCAATGTATTTTTCGGGTGGGATTATTCCTTCCTTTTTACTAATGGTCAGGCTGGGTCTGTATGACACTCCATTTTCCCAGATAATACCAGCGTGTTTTTCCATCTGGAATATTATATTGGTAAAGGCATATTTCCGTTCAATACCGGAATCTCTTTCTGAAGCAGCAAAAATTGACGGTGCCGGGCTGCTGCAGATTTTTACAAGAGTGGTCATTCCCTTGGGAAAACCGATTTTTGCTGTAATTGCGGTTTATACCATAGTAGGTGTGTGGAATAGCTGGTTTAATGCCATGCTGTATCTGCCCCATACGGAATGGCAGCCGCTTCAGATGTATCTGCGGCGTGTTCTTATTGAGGCAACGCAGTCGTTGAAACAGGTTATGGATGCGGCAACGGCCCGGGAGATGGCAATGAGGCAGCTGTCCAATGCGCAGCTGAAGTATGCGATGATTATATTTACATCTCTACCAGTATTATGTACTTATCCTTTTTTCCAGAAATATTTTGTTAAGGGCATGGTGCTCGGTTCTCTGAAGGAATAAAGAAAAAGGCAGTAACCCATTTAAAGGGGAAATAATAAAAGAAAAGGAGATTATTATGAGAAGGAGCAGTAAATTAAAGAAAGCAGGTGCTGCAATTTTGACTGCAGTAATGACGATGTCATTACTGGCCGGGTGTTCGGAAAAAGGGGGAACGGAAACTGCATCCCAGAAAACAGAGGCAACAGAGGAAAGCCAGGCTGGAGGGACTGAAGGAGAGGACTTAAAAACTATCCGTATTCTGGGAATCGACAATACGGGAACGGATGATTCCGGAAAGACGGTTTATCTGTCAGATTGGGTTAACGGCGACAGCAAGATGTGGGAAAAGCTTACCTCAGATTTGGCGGAAAGAGGAGTTGCCCTGGAGCTGGACTTAATTCCTGCTGATCAATACGATACGGTTATCCAGACCCAGCTTGCGGCCGGTCTGAACTGTGATTTTGTAAATCTTCATGGGATTGATACCAAAACAAGAACCAACCTGATTTCACAGGGGAAGCTGGTTCCGATAAACAAGATTTGGGAGCAGTATTCAAATGATGAAACGAAGGCTTTTTATGAAAAAGGCTATGGCAGCGAGGTAGTGAAGCTGAATGTTATGGAAGACGGTAATATTTACTGGCTTTCTGCTACGACGGTAGGAGACTATAAAGGAACTCCCTGGGGTGGCTTTGTAAAGCCCATGATCCGGAAGGATTGGGTGGATAAGCTTGGACTTGCCATGCCGGCAACAACCGATGAGCTTTTTGAGGTTCTGAAGGCTTTTCAGGAACAGGATGCTAATGGTAATGGAGAAGCCGATGAAGTGGTTGCCATAGATTTTGATAATTTTGCAAATGGACTTTCACAGTATTTCGGTTTGGGAACAGATGTCTGCTATATTGATTATGAAACAGGAAAGGTAACATCTCCCTGGTATGAAGAAGGAATCAAGGACTATATCACTTTTATGCAGAAACTGTGTGAAGCAGGTCTGTTGGAAACCTCAGGACAGGGGAATGAAAAAAAAGCGGAAAATAAAGTTGCTTTGATTAACAGCTGGTGGATTGAAACCTGGGAAGAACCGGGAGTGACAGTTCCTGAGGGAGAACCTGCGCCCTATTTCTGCGGCGTTCTTTGCCAGGGTAAGGAAGGAATCGATCCTATTCTTTCCAGGCAGAACGGCATCCAAAAAGGGAGCTACGAATTTGCGGTAACGGATCAGGCGGATCAGGAAGCAATCGGCGCATTGCTGGACTATCTTGCAAGCGAGGATTACAGCGTGCTGAGTGAATTTGGTATTGAAGGCTACACTTTTGAAAAGGACAGCGATGGTACCATGAAAAAATTTGCAGCAGGCAACGGCAGCGGAAACAGCGAAGTGGAAATAATGAGTAAGCTGCCCGCATTATGGGTTAATGATTCTATTCTGCCCCGTTCAGAGATGGTAAACAGAGTGCAGGAGCTGGTCACCTGTGAAGAGGCAGGTAAGACTATGGGATATCCGGAAACTGGCTTTAAGGAAAAAGCAAAAGTAATACAGGATGTTTATGATAATGAAACTTCCTATAAATATGCGGTTATGGACACCAAGGCTAATCTGGCCGCTGCCACAGAAGAAGAAAATGAAAGAATTGCAGATATTACGGCAGATTTTGAAACCTATTATAAGGAACTGCTTACCAAGCTGATACTGGGTCAGCAGACAATGGATAACTGGGATACATATTTGCAGGAAATGAAAGAACTGGGACTGGATGAACTGATCAGTATCACACAGGCCCGTTATGACAGAGCGAACAGTTAAGCCAGGGAACGGCACAGAAAAGGGGAGAGCTATGCTGGAGGCAATGAAAGGCACTTTTTTCAGAAATTTGTTTTTTTCTTTTTTTCTGTTGATGAATATTCTGCTGCTGGCTTTTTCCGCTGCCCTCTTCGGGCAGTGGGAAGCCGCCCGGAGAGAAAGAAATTATCAGGAAAATCATAGCCAGGTAAATTTGACGGCCAGGGTGATTGATGAAAAGTTTTCCGCAGTTGAACTGGCGTCTTCCCAAATTGCTTCCAGTGAATGGCTGAAGTATGTGTCGGCAAGATCTGAAATCCTGTATTCACGAGTAGATTATCAGAAGAAAAAGGAAATTTGTCAGACAATAGGAAATCAGAATGACAGCCTGGGTATTGCAAAAACCACGGCTGTCCTTTTGCCGTCTCGGAATCTGGCAGTGGACAAGGTATCCTTTTGGGAAAATGAACGTTATTTTAAATCAATTGGAATGGATGCCGAAATTATGGAAAGTATAGCGGGCCAGCTGGAAAACAGGTATGGCTCCCTGGTGCTTTTTACAAATCAACGGCTGCAGGAGGACAACCATAGCTTTGCAGTGCTACGTCAGCTGGAATATGCACAGAACACAGAAAAGATACTTTTCGTTTATGTGGATGGCAAACGTTTTTCTTCTTTCCTGAAAAATGCAGGAAACAATCTCTATTCTTTAGAAATAAGTTATGAAGGAACTCCTGTATATGAGTGGAAAGGGCAGGGGGCACCAGAGGATAATCTGTATCATGAACAGGTAAAGTCCACCCTCCATAACTGGTCTTATAGTATTACACTTCAGAATAAAGAATATTATGATTTTAATAAAGGCACCGGATTTCTTTTATTTTGCGGCGTTCTTGGCATTATGATTTTGGAATTTGCTGTTGCCTGGCAGTTGGCCAGCTTCAGTGTTAAGCCTGTCCGTTCGCTTATGGAAAAGCTGGGGATCCGGAAAACGAAAAAGATTTCAATGCTGGAGGCCATTGAGCAGTCCTACCGCGATTTGAATACGGAAAAGGAATGGATGGAATCATTGGGAAATCAATACTACCAGATTGCTGAAGCAGGCTACCTGTCCAGTCTGCTGTTTGGTACCTTTGAAAAGGATACGGTATTGGAATATGCCAGGAAATTCCGGCTTCCCTTCCGGCAGGAAATGTACTGTCAGGCACTTTTGTTCCAATATCTTGGAGAATCTGATAAATTGTTTATGGATGCCATGCTGAAGCTGCAGATTGAATGCTATAAAGAAGGAGTAACCGCTGTGTTCTGCAGGGAGGAAAACGTTCTGCTGCTGGAAGCTGCGGACGGAGGCAGGGAGGCGGTGCAACAGCAGGAGGAAAGGGTCCGCATATTGCTGGATGAGATGTTTCCTGACCTGGAGGTGGAAATGCATTCGGGAAAAATATATAAGGGTTTTGAAGGAATTGCCAAATCATTCCGGGAGGGCAGGGAAAAACAGCTTACGGTCCAGAGCCAGGGCCAGATGACCTATTACTATCCTCTGGAGCTGGAATTAAAGATGATCAATTCCATGAAGCTGGGAAATTTTGAACTGGCGGAGGAAATCCTGAAGGTAATAAAGGAAGAGAATGAAGCCAGACAGCTGCTTGCAAGTGAACTGACTCGGGTATTAAGCCTGGTATTTGAAGTTTTCTGGCGTTTTGTAGAAGATATGCGGCTTGAACTGCCGGATTTAAAATATGAATTTATCCAGGAAATCAATGAAGAGAAAAAGACGGAAGGGTGGGATTTTTTGTTTTTATCCCTGCACAGGATACAGGAAAAATATGAGGAATACGGCACAGGACGTACTTTGGGGAAAGAACTGGTTGCCTATGTGGATGCCCATTATGAAAGCTCAGAGCTGTCACAGCAGGACATTGCGGATTCCTTTCATATTTCCCGTCCTATGGTCTCGAAAATATTTAAAGAAACTGCTAAAATGAATTTTATAGACTATCTGCACAAAAAACGGGTGGAGCATGCAAAATACTGTTTTGAACAGGGAGAGACAGATGTAATTCTGGTGGCTCAGAAGGTAGGATATGAGAATGAGGTTACCTTCAAGAGAGCTTTTGTCAAGAATGAAGGTGTAACACCAAGAGAATATGTGAAGCTATGGAAAGAAAAAAATGGCAGATAGCCTAAATGAGGAGGAAAATGAAACTTTTATATCCATTTATAACAGAATTAACCTGTACCTTTCAAATCGATGGGAAATGGGAAGAAATTCCCTGTGTGAAGGAAAGCGGGGAACTGATTTTATTCAGGCTGCAGGATGGAAGCATCAGCATATCTCTTACGCCTGTATCTTTTGGCTGGAGTTTTGTCATGGATGCAAAAACATCCTTTGCAACGCAGGTGCGGCTGGCGGTTACCATGGAAGGGGAACTTGATGCATACCATGTAATCCCATGTAATATTTATGGAGATAATAATATTGACAGGGTAAAACCTGGCGAATTTCCAAGTCTTACAAGAAAATATAAGGGCACCAGGTTTTGTTCCCCGTTTTGGGAATTTCGGGCGGATCGGGCGGCTGTTCCGGTTTCCATGATGTGTAATGGAGGGAATACGGTGGGGATTTCCATATGTCCCTACTCGCAGGAAGAAGAAAAACAAAAAAACATACATAATGGCGTGTTTGCGGCGCTTCCAGGTACAGCTGGTGTCTCAATGGGCTATGAGAACCTGCCTGCCACCTTTGTTGATAAAGGAAATGCCGGGGAGATTACCGGGGAATCCGTGCAAAATGCCAAAGCGGAAGGACTCATTTATTTACTGGAAGGAAAGGGAAGGATGGCCATGCATGACATAGTCCGCATGGAGTATACAAAGCTGCACAGCAGGGCTGAGTATAAAAAAAGCCTTCAGGAGGCAGGCGCCGCCATCATACGCTCCTGCATTGATCTGAACTGGAATAACGAATGGCAGGCCTATACAGACATGTCCTGCTGTCCTCCACAAAAGCCTGATTTAAAGGCATGGCGTCCGGTTTATGAAATAGGATGGACGGGAATCGCGGAGCTGGCATGCCCGTTTATTATGGGAGAAAAGCTGCTTGGACTTCCGAAAAATTATTTTGAAAAGGCCAGGAACGGCTGGGAGTTATTTGACCAGATCGCAGATGCTTTCCATGAAGAATCCGGATTGCTGAATGATCTCGTGGCTCCTGTGGATGAGAGCGGTTCCCTGGTTAATGGCTGGTGGATTTGGTATCATATTGCAGAAGACTGCCACTGCGCGTATAATAACGGCAAAGCGGTTCATGAAATGCTTAAAACGGCAGAGTTTTTACATAACAGGGGAGAAGCATACCCTGAGCATTGGCTGTCGGTATGCTTAAAGGTACTGGATACTATAATTGCGCTTCAGAGAGAAGACGGAAATTATGGCTACACCTATAGCCATAATGAGAAAAAGGTGCTGGATTGGGATGGATTTGCAGGCTGCTGGTTCCTCCCCTGTATGGTTTATGCATATCGCCTGACCGGTGAAGAAAAGTATCTGGATTCTGCCAGAAAAGCGGAAACATTTTACTCAAAATATGTGTTGGATTTGAATTGCTACGGAACACCAATGGATACCTGGAAGGCTGTGGATGAAGAGGGGAATCTTGCATTCGTCAGAGGAACCCGTCTGTTATATGAAACAACTGGTGAGAAAAAATATCTGGAGCATCTGGAAGCCGGAGCCTGCTATGAATATTTATGGCGGTACGGGTATGCTTCAAGGCCGGAAAATGATCCGCTGAAGGATGGCTGGAATTCATGCGGCGGTTCCATAACAAGTATTTCCAATCCTCACATTCATCCCATGGGAGTTATCATCGACGGTGACCTGCGGTATCTGGCGGCGGCAACAGGAGATGAATATCACAAAATGCGTGCCGATGACAGTACGGCCTGGATGATGCAGAATCTTGAATTGTATCCGGAAAAGAGCGGATATGGGCAATACGGAATAACTTCGGAAAGATTTTGCCCCAGCGATGGGCTGGTGACAGAACGCTACAGCGATGGCCGCCCCTACAGCTCCTGGTTTTCCTTTAACCTCTGGGCCACGGCGAATGTACTGGAGGCTATTATGGATCTGCTTGCGGAGGAAGAAAAAGAGTAGCTGTAAAGGCGCTGGCCAGTACGAAAAAGAAACGGAGAAAGCTTATGACAGAGGAAATACTGGATAAAAACTGGAAGATGAAAAGCCTTACTGAACGGGAATTTCTGGAGACTACAGTTCCCGGCAGCGTGTATCAGACGTATCTTGCCCATGGAAAAATGGAAGATCCTTTTTACCGGGATAATGAAGAAAAGGCGCTGGAGCTTTTGAAGGAGGACTTTGAATTCATTACTGAATTTGAGGTGAGTGACGAACTGCTGGCATCAGATGAAATACTGCTTCATTTTGACGGGATTGATACCCTGGGGGATATTTCCCTGAATGGAAAGCATCTGGGAAAAACGGATAATATGCACCGTATTTGGGAATTTAATGTTACTGATACGGTGAAAAAACAAGGCAATCTGCTGCGTATTATACTCTTTTCCCCCGTGAACTACATTTATGATTCCTATGAACAGGATCCCGCTTCCTCAGACTGTTCGGATGCCATGCGCGGCTGCTCCCGGCTGAGAAAAGCACACTGCATGTTCGGGTGGGACTGGGGCCCCAGACTGCCTGATGCAGGAATTTTCAGGAATGTAAAGCTTCTGGGAATCCAGGATGCAAGAATTGATAATGTATATATTACGCAGAAGCACGAAAAGAATTGTGTTACATTGTCTATACAGGCGGAGGCGGTACGCGCCTTTGGGGAGATCCCTTTTTCACCCGGTTCCTCTGATGGTGATTCCGAGCAGTATTGTTACCGGGTAACCATTACGGATCCTGAGGGGACGGCACAGACATACGATAACAGTCCTGCTCAGATTCTTGTGGAAAATCCCAAACTATGGTGGCCGAACGGGTACGGAGAGCAGCCTTTGTACAGAATCCGCCTGGAATTATTCCGGGGGCAGCAGCTTCTTGATGTGTGGGATCGCCGTATCGGGCTGCGTACGGCGACGGTAGCACGGAAAAAGGATGAATGGGGAGAAAGCTTTGCCCATGAGGTAAACGGCGTATGTATTTTTGCCATGGGAGCGGATTATATTCCTGAGGACAATGTCTTGCCAAGAGTGACTCCGGAACGGACCAGACGTCTTCTGACACAGGCGAGGGACGCTCATTTTAACTGTATCCGTGTCTGGGGAGGCGGGTATTATCCGGACGATGCTTTTTATGATATCTGTGATGAACTGGGTCTGCTGGTGTGGCAGGATTTTATGTTCGCCTGCTGTACTTATGACTTGACAAAAGCATTTGAAGAAAGCATTACGGCGGAGTTTATTGACAATATCAAAAGAATCCGTCACCATGCCTGTCTGGGACTGTGGTGCGGAAACAATGAAATGGAGATGTTTCTTGCCGAAAATGTATCCGGCTGGTGTAAAAAGCCGGGGCAGCTGAGTGATTATTTTAAAATGTACGAATATATCATTCCAAAGGTGCTGGAAAAATACGATCCACAGACATTTTACTGGCCTGCCAGCCCTTCCTCGGGCGGCGGTTTTGATGCGCCCAATGATGAAAACAGGGGCGATGTGCATTACTGGGATGTTTGGCACGGTGACAAACCTATTACGGAGTTCAGAAAGTTTTATTTCCGATATCTTTCGGAGTTTGGTTTTCAGTCTTTCCCTGCCCTGAAAACAGTGGAAACCTTTACACTGCCTGAGGACAGGAATATATTCTCTTATGTAATGGAGAAGCATCAGCGCAACCAGTCGGCAAACGGAAAAATTATGAACTATCTGGGACAGACCTATCTGTATCCGGCGGATTTTGGCACACTTCTGTATGCCTCCCAGCTTTTGCAGGCGGAGGCCATGCGTTATGGAGTGGAGCATTTCCGAAGACACAGAGGCCGCTGTATGGGAACGCTGATATGGCAGCTGAATGACTGCTGGCCTACGGCGAGCTGGTCCATGATCGATTATGAAGGCAGATGGAAGGCTGTGCAATATTATGCAAAACGTTTTTTCGCTCCTCTTCTTATTTCCTGTGAGGAGGAAGGAACGCTTACACAGAATACCAATGTAAATGCGGAGCCCTTTACATTGCGTAAATCTGTGACGCTCTGTGCATCTAATGAAACGACACAGGATCAGGCTGCGGAAATTGGATGGCAGCTCCGGCATGCGGATGGTACATGTATTAGAGAATACCGGGAAAAAGCTGTGATACCGGCATTATCCAGCTGCTGGTTCCAAAAGACAGAGTTACCGGAGGCCAGGATACATGAAGAATATGTATCCTATGAAATGACAGTGGATGGGGAAATCGTTTCAGCCGGAAGTGTTTTGTTCTGTGCACCCAAGCATTTCCACTTTACGGATCCTCATTTGCGTGTGGAGATGGCAGAGGAAGGGATTATAAAGATTTATGCCTCATCCTTTGCCAAAAGCGTGGAAATAAAGAATGGGGATGATACGCTGCTTCTGGAGGATAACTATTTTGATATGAATCCCGGATGCCGTTCCATCAGAGTATTGGAAGGAAAACCGGAAAATCTGCAGGTACGCAGCGTATATGATATCCGGTAAGACGGTTACATGGCATATAGTAACCCCGTCACAAAATGAACACAAACAGACACGAAATACCAATTGACGCTCCTGACGTGGAATGGCATAATGTAGCTGTAAAGACAACAAAACATTATGTTACATAATAACAATAACCCACCCACCACAAAGGAAATTATGCCATGAAAACCCCGGAAATAGCAGAAAATGTATTTACAGCACCGGATGCCGTAATATTGGGCGACGTACAGATAGAAGAGGAATGCAGCATATGGTTTCACGCCGTTGTGCGTGCAGAGGCGGAGAGCATCCGTATCGGCCGCGGCAGTAACATACAGGATAATGCCGTCATACATGTGGATGCCGGGCATCCGGTGCGGATCGGGACCGGTGTCACAATAGGCCACGGAGCCATAATTCATGGCTGCAGCATCGGAGATAATACCCTGATCGGCATGGGAGCCATTATCTTAAACGGCGCATCCATCGGAAAGAACTGTATCATCGGCGCAGGAGCGCTGGTAACCCAGAACACCATAATTCCGGATAACTCCATGGCAATGGGAAGCCCGGCCGCCGTAAAAAGGCAGGTCATGGACCGGGAAGTGGAAAACAACCGCCGCAATGCGGAAATCTACAGCAGCGAGGGAAAAGAATATGCCGCCTTCTTCCGGGAAAAAGAATAATACCGCCCACAGCAACGATATCACAGATATAAAGGAACAGTTGTCCCTGCTGGCAGAACCTGCCTACAGGGACTTTTCATCCTCCCTCCTTCCGGGAACGGAGCATATACTCGGCGTCCGCCTTCCTGCCCTGCGTAAGATAGCCCGGAAGCTGGCAAAAGAAAACTGGCTGGAAAACCTCGCCCGGTGCACCCAGGACAGCTTTGAGGAAATCATGCTTCAGAGCTTCATCATCGGCTATGCCAAAGCGCCGCTTCCCGATATTCTGGAACAGATCGCCGCCTTTCTTCCCAAAATAGACAACTGGTCTGTATGCGACAGCTTCTGCATCACCCTCAAGGCGGCCGGGGAGAACCCCGCAGAGTTCTGGGACTTCCTGCAGCCCTGCATCCTATCCGGTGAGGAGTTCACCGTACGCTTTGCCATAGTGATGCTCCTGGACTACTATATTACGCCGGAATATATCGACAGGCTGTTCCCCATTTTCGACGGTATCAGCCATGAGGGCTATTATGTAAAAATGGCGGTTGCCTGGGCCGTTTCCATGTGCTATGTTAAGTTCCCCGAAAAAACAGAAAGCTATCTGGGCCGCTGCCGGCTGGATGATTTCACTTATAATAAGTCCCTTCAGAAAATCACAGAATCCCTCAGCGTGGACAAAGAGACGAAAAAAAGAATCCGTGCCATGAAAAGGCTGTAAAAATGCTATAGAGAAGCCGATAGAAAAGGCCGCAGAAAAGCCCACAGAAAAGCCCGGAAGCATGAAAGGAAAGCCTGTTTGGAGCCTGAAAGCGTACTCCGCAGCGTATATTCCATGTTCCCGGGCACATATCCGGTTACTGTTTTTAAGTATTTTCAATAAACACCAATTCCGTTCAGTTCTTGCCGGCATATTCGCCGGCACCCGCCTCTTTTCTTATCCCGTTTTTATCAAAATGCTTCCTCAGCGCAATTTCCGTTGGAATAATACTCCCAACCAAAGGGATCATCTGAATAAAGCAGATAATTCCCCCAAAGCTTCCCACAGCCTCCTCATCCTTCCCCAATACGAAGAGCATTGCAATAAAAGTCACAGGCAGCATAACCAATCCGGCGATATACCACAGCCTGCCGCAGAATTTATGCGCATAGTCCCAGGTATCCTTATTTTTCATAGACATGCTTGTCCTGTAGCCGAAGGCATAATTAATCTTTCCTGGGGCTTTTTTCAGAAAAGCCCTTCCGAACCCGGCCATAGTTGCCGGAATCAGCAGATTCATAACCAGCATAAAAATCCAGAAACCCATAGAATACCTTTCTCAGCCATATTCTGCTATACTGTGATTTCCTCCTTCAAGGTGGAAAGACAGATGATTGTGTTGGTATCAGCTACGCCCCTGATATCCTTCAGCGTGCGTGAAAGAAAATTCTCCATATCCTGCATATCCCGGAAAAGCACCTTCAGAAGATAGTCACCCGGCCCTGCGGTATGGTGGCATTCCAGTACCTGAGGAAGGCCGGCAATGGCATCCTGAAAGCCTTCCAGATTCTCCGAGCAGTCCACCTTAACAATAACAAAGGCCAGCAGATTATACCCCAGTGCATAGGGATTGGCGCGGACAGTATATTTTTCGATGACGCCGGACAGCTCCAGCTTACGGATGCGTTCCGTAACAGCGGGAACGGAAAGATTTACCTGCTTGCTGATTTCGGAGGCGCTTGCCCGGCTGTTCTCCTTTAATATGGAAAGTATGATGTTATCGGTGTTATCCATTAGGCTCCTATCTGCCCGCCACGCCGGGCATATGACTGATATCGGGTAACGGTTCAGCCCCGTCAGGACTGTTATGATGTCAGGGATTGCCCGGAATGACCGGACTCTGTATTTCCAGGCCGCTTTTTATCCGGCCTTCTTCTTTGCAGTTCTTTGTTTTCCCGTTTTCTTACCGGCGGCGGAAGCGGGAAGGGAAAGCTTGTAATAGAACATATACTGCTGTATTATCCCGGCAAACCCCTCGTAACGTCGGAAGGGAAATCCGTCCGGATAAAAAGAAGCCAGAATCTGTTTCACATGGGTATCCACAGGAAAAGCACCGATATGGTGGAGGCCGTACAGACAGATACAGTCAGCCACCTTACGTCCGATGCCGAATTCTCCCATCAGGATTGCCTGCGCCCCATCATAATCCGCCTGCTCCAGGGAAGCCAGGAATTCCTGTCCGGGCGCGCCGCTGCAGCGTTTTGCCATGGCCAGGATATATTTATCCCGGTAACCCAGCCCCAGATCCTGCAGCCCATCCAATCCGCCGGCGGCAATGGCTTCAGGCGTGGGAAAGGAATAAAAGGAAGCCCCGGTAAAAGGCCTGTCCTCCGGAAATGACAGGGAATGCCCGTCCGTATCCAGCTTCTCCCCGAATTTGGCGCAGAGCGCTTCAATGCTCCTTCGTATCCGTGTTATATTATTATTCTGTGATATCAGAAAGCTGATTATCGTTTCCCAGAGATCCTGCCGCAGAATACGGATACCGCTTCCATAAGCAACAGCCGCCTGTAAAAATGCATCCTCCGGATCAACCGTTTCCTTTATGGCGCCGTAATCCAGGGACAAATCAAAATAATTATGCCAGAAGGACAGAAATTCCTCCTCAGTGCAGGAAAATTCCACAAAGGCCTCATCTTTCCCACAGCCCGCATCCTGATGCCCGGCACAGCGCAGGCATACGAAATGATCTCCAGCCGTCACTGTATAACAGTCCTCCCCGCACGGGGCGATCCGGAATACCTGCCCGGAATCCATCAGCATCCGTATATCAAAGTCCTTCAGAATCGTCTGATACATCTTAAGTAAATTCCTCCGTCAGCAGGCCCGCCGCCTGCATATTGAGCCGGTATATTTTACCGCCCCGTCAGCGCCTTTACAGCTCCTCACACACCTGGAAAATATAAAATTTCAGATAATAGGATTCGTCCGCCGCCCACAAAATCGGATGATCACAGCACTGGGTACGGAACTCCACCTGCCGCAGCCTCTTGTGCGCCCCATGAGCCGCCTCCCGGATGGTCTTGGCAAAAAGCTCCGGTTCCATGAAATGAGAACAGGAACAGGTCACAAGAAAACCTCCGTCCTCCACCAGCTTCATTCCCCGCAGGTTAATTTCGCGGTATCCTTTTACCGCATTCTTGATCGAATTTCTGGATTTGGTAAAAGCGGGAGGATCCAGAATCACCACATCGAACTTCTCGCCCTTTTCCTCCAGCTGCGGCAGCAGCTCAAACACGTCCGCACACTGGAATTTCACCCGATCCTCCAGATGGTTCAGGCGGGCATTTTCCTCCGCCTGCAGAACTCCGGTCTGAGAGGCGTCCACGCCAAGCACGCTGTCCGCGCCGGCGATTCCTGCATTCAATGCAAAGGAGCCGGTGTGCGTAAAGCAGTCCAGAACCTTTTTCCCTTTACAGAGACGCTGGACAGCAGCCCGGTTGTATTTCTGATCCAGGAAAAAGCCGGTCTTCTGGCCATCCTCCACATCCACAATATATTTAACGCCGTTTTCCTCGATTTCCACCTTCGTATCAAAGGGTTCGCTGATAAAGCCCTTATAACGCTCCATTCCCTCCTGAAGCCGTACCTTGGCGTCGCTGCGCTCATAAATGCCGCGTATTTCAATGCCGTCCTTTTTCAGCACCCGGCAGAGCGCGTCCAGGATTGCGGGCTTGAGCCGGTCGATGCCAAGAGCCAGGGATTCCACCACCAGGCAGTCCGAAAACTTGTCCACCACCAGGCCCGGAAGCCAGTCCGCCTCCCCGAAAATCAGTCTGCAGCAGCCGGTATCCACCGTCTGTTTCCGGTAATCCCAGGCATTCTGCACCCTTTTTTCCAGAAACGCATCATCAATGACTGTTCCCTTTTTCCGGGAAAGAAGCCTTACCGTAAGCTTTGACCTGGTATTAATAAAGCCAGTTCCCAGAAAAAAACCGTCGAAATCGTGTATGGTTACGATATCGCCGTTTTCAAAATCCCCTGCAATGCTTTCTATTTCATTGTCATAAACCCACATGCCGCCGGCCTTTAAAGTCCTGCCGGCCCCTTTTTTCAATGTAACCAGAGTATCGTACATATTACCTCACATTCCCGTTGCCGCCGCGTTTTCTCACGGTTTGCGCAGTAAATGCGCAGACCTGCCTCAACTGTAACAATTATTTCACTATTTCTTCCGTTTTGTATTGTAAGTGTAACATATTTTCTTTATAATTTACAGTAGCAATGAAAAGTCCAAATAGAGGAAACGGAACGCAGGAAAGCCAAGCATTCAATGACCGGCAGAAGCCTGGTTTCGGAGGAGAGCTTATGATTCTGGAAAAATTCTATGAGAACGCTGAAACACTGCATGTGGGGACGGAGGAGAACAGATGCTTCTACATGCCCCTGGACCTGCAGGAAAAGGAAAATGCCCGCAATTTAAGCGGCATTGACTGGAAATTCGGTTACTTTCCCTGTGTGGAGGCCGTACCGGAGTTCCAAAGGAAGGATTTCGACGAAGAACAGTTCGGCAGGATAGAAGTGCCTTCCTGCTGGCAGATGCTGGGCTTCGATCAGAAGCAGTATACCAACGTCCGGTATCCCTTCCCTTTTGATCCGCCCTATGTTCCCGACAATAATCCCTGTGGCGCTTATATCAAATATTTTGACATCAGCCGCAGTGAGGCGAAGGAGGAACAGTTCCTTTATTTTGAAGGCGTGGATTCCTGCTTTTACGTGTGGATTAACGGGAAATTTGTGGGCTACAGCCAGGTTTCCCACAGCCCCAGCGAATTCAACATCACCGGTAAAACCAAAACCGGCATGAACAAGCTGGCGGTCCTTGTGCTGAAATGGTGTGACGGCAGCTATCTTGAGGATCAGGATAAGTTCCGTATGTCCGGAATATTCCGGGATGTGCACCTGATTTTCCGCCCGAAGGAATACGTAAGGGACTTCACGGTGACAACGCCTGTGGACTTTGCGGGGAATACGGCCCGGGTGGAAGTGAAGCTGGACAGTGTCGTGGGAGAGCCTCAGGTAATCTGCGAGCTGTGGGATAAGGATACGCTTCTTGGAGAATGCGAAGCAAAGGACGGCAGCGCCGCTTTTTCCGTGAAGGATCCGGTTCTGTGGAATGCGGAGGAGCCTTATCAATATACGCTCAAGCTCAGGACCCCGGAAGAAATCCTGGTTCAGAAGGTAGGCATCCGTACCATTTCCATAAAAGACGGCGTGGTGCTCATTAATGAACGCCCGGTGAAGTTCAAAGGCGTCAACCGCCATGACAGCAGCCCTTATACCGGCGCAGTGGTATCCCGCGTGGACGCCATGTTTGACCTGCGTATCATGAAGGAGGCCAATATCAACGCCATCCGTACCAGCCATTACCCCAACGCTCCCTGGTTTCCCCAGCTGTGCAGCGAATACGGTTTTTATCTGATAGCGGAAGCGGATATGGAATCCCATGGCGGCGCAACGGTGTACGGCGGAAGCACGGAGGGCACGTTCAGCTATTTTGCCGAAGATCCTCGGTTTAAGGCTTCCGTTATGGATAGGGTGCAGCGCAATGTGATCCGGGATAAGAACTGCAGCAGCGTGATTTTCTGGTCGCTTGGCAATGAGTCGGGCTACGGAACCAATTTTGAAGAAGCAGGACGCTGGGTGAAAAATTATGATCCCACCAGGCTGCTTCACTATGAAAGCGTCCATTTTGAACCTGCAGGACACAAAAAGGATGAATCCATGCTGGATGTGGAGAGCCATATGTACGCCTCTACCCAGATGATTGACGAATATTTTGCACAGCCGGGAGAAAAGAAGCCCTTTGTTCAGTGCGAGTTCATCCACGCCATGGGCAACGGCCCCGGGGATATCGAAGACTATATGCAGCAGATATATAAATATGACGGCTTCTGCGGCGGCTTTGTCTGGGAGTGGTGCGACCACGCCACCTATGAGGGCAGGGCGGAGAACGGAAAGGAAATGTTCCACTACGGCGGAGATGCGGGAGAATTCCCCCATGACGGCAACTTCTGCATGGACGGCCTGGTATATCCGGACAGGCGGCCTCATGAAGGGCTTTACGAGTGGAAAAATGCCATCCGCCCTATCCGCGCCGAGCTTACAGACAGGAAGAAAGGCATTATCCGCCTGCACAACAAGCTGGATTTCAGGAACCTGAAGGATTATATCTATCTGCGCTATGAAATCAAGAAAAACGGCGTCCTGATGGAAGAAGGCATTCTGGATGAACTGGAAGCGGAGCCTCACGGCTTTATGGACATTACCCTGAAGCTTCCGGCAAAGACAGAGGAGCGCTGCTATCTGAAGCTCACTTACTACCAGAAGGCCAAGGATAAGCTGACCCAGGTGGGCCATGAAATGGGCTTTGACCAGTTCGCACTTTCCGAGGAGAAGGAAAAAGAGCCGGCTTTTGAAAATAAGGGAGAACCGCTTACCCTGACGGAAACGCCGGAAGCTTTCTGCCTTGGCAACGAATTCCTTCACTACGAATTCGGGAAAAAAGAAGGGAATTTCATTAAACTGGAGCGCCACGGGGAAGCCCTTGTCACAGCGCCTGTGGAATGGAATGTTTACCGGGCTCCCACGGACAATGACAGAAACATTGTAAATGTATGGAAGGAAGCCGGCTATGACAGAAGCGTGGTCAAGGTATATGGCTGCGAAGCGAAGCTGAGACAGGGGATTGTTACCATTACCTGTGATTTCTCCATAGCAGCGGTGTTCATCCAGCCCTTCCTGAGACTGCATGCCGTATGGACCGTAAACGGCGACGGGGAAATCAGGGTTACGGTGGATGGAAAGAGGGATATCGCCTTCCCGTTCCTTCCCAGGTTCGGCCTGAAATTCTGTATTCCCGAAAAGCAGCAGGAGGTGGCCTACTTCGGATACGGCCCTCATGAAAGCTACTGCGACAAGCATCAGGCAAGCTATATGGACGTTTTCCATACCACCGTGCCTGAGCTCCACCGTGACTATGTGCGTCCCCAGGAAAACGGCAGCCACTACAACTGCTTTACCGTGAAGGTGGGAAATCTCACCGCCAGGGGCAGAAAGCCCTTTTCCTTCAACGCATCCGAGTACACCATAGAAGAGCTTGCCACGAAGAAGCACAACTATGAGCTGGAAAAAGCAGGCTGCGTTGTGGTGTGCACAGACTATAAGCAGAGCGGCGTAGGATCCAACTCCTGTGGGCCCCAGCTCCTTCCCCAGTACCGTTTTGACGAGGAAGAGTTTGTCTGGGAGATGCTGTACTGCTTTGAATAAGGAAGAAATGCTGAATAAATAAGGTAAATGCGCAGGGATGCTGCCCGATCAGGGCGGCATCCTTTTTTGTTGGAAAAACCGGACAACATTTTAACGGGCAAAGCATATTATTTACCCTGTAAAAAAACGGCCTCTTTTACTATATTGAAATTACAGGGTTTATGTTAAAACCGCAGGGAGCGGCGGAGCAACTGCCGGTCCACATGAAAAGCTGGAGGGCAATCATATGCGCAATTACTTAACGGAAAGAATCATGAAAAAGGAATATTATGAGGGAGCAGGGGAATGCCCGGAATGTATGGATAAGCTTCCGGTGAATACGGAAAAGGAACGGGAGGAAAAAAAGAAAATCCTCAGGCAGCTGCTGGCAAAAGCAGCCCAGGGGAACTACGATGAAGAAAACTACAGGGAAGGGGATCTCCTTCCGGAGGAAGAATACTGCAGATACCTGGAAGAAGACGGAAGTTTCAGTGACCTGCCCGGTAGCACGGAAAGTATATTGGAGGCCTTCGCCAGGCTTGCCTGCATTACGGAAAGGCACCACTGGAGAAAGGGAATTCCCTGGGAGAGCGGGGAACGTAAGGAAACCGTCCTGAAAGCAATTATAAAATATGGACGGATGGAAATAGAGAGGGAAGATAAGGGCATATGCCGTTTTCATAAGTCCCTCTTTTACCTGCCTAAAACATCGGTCAGCATGTGCTTTGCCCTTTATCCGGATTTCATGGATGCCCAGGAACGTCCGGAAAAACAGGCTCCCCTTGTGACAGAAGCCATGGAAGTACTGCTGCGGGTTATTTTTCAATGCTGGCAGCTGCCCCTGCGCAATAACCATACCGATGCACATCCCATCTGTGTGGATCGGTTCCGCGGACATGTCTGGTGGATTGGAGCAAATGGGATTACCTATCGGCCAGTATTTTATGCTGCTGTACTGCTATGTACACCTGAAATGATGGATGTACTAGCGGAGGTTGCGAAAAGGGCGCTGACGCCCACCTCCCACGGAAACACGGACGAATCCTTCTGGAAGGAAGGAATCTGTGCAGACGGCCTTGGCTGGGGACATGACAGGCAGAATTACTCCAATGGTTATCCCACACAGGGTGTGATATCAGCCCTGAATATTCTTCTGGACCTGAAAGATACGCCCTGGGCGCTCCGAAAGGAGGAAATCTGCTGGGAATGGGTCATCCGGTTTATGCGCGGCATCGGCTATATGGAATACCGCGACTGGGTGCCTCCTATGATTGGAAGAACGAGCTTTGTGTGTGACGGCCTTTACAAACCTGCGGTTCTGACAAAATATATCCGGCAGATAGCCATCAGGGTGCTGAATCTGGCCGGGGATGAGCTGACACAGGAGCAGCTTCATCTGCTGTACCGGACGTTGTTAGAAAGGAGCCCGGAGAGAGTAGGGGACAACAGGGTAAAAGGGGATACAGGCTGCCGCTATTTTTGGAATAATGACACGCTGGTGCGCAAAACAGAGGAAGAATATGTATTTTTCAATATGGCTTCCAGCCGGTGCGACGGTGTGGAATGCGCTCATGAGTGTGCGGACACCAGAAACTTTTTTCTTACCGACGGTGCATGCTTAATCTGCAAAGATCCCCGGGAATACAGAAGGGCCGTTGGAACCTGGCAGGTCAGCTGTATTCCGGGCGTTACGGCGCGGGAACTGAAAAATGAAGAGATTATGCCGGAAACCAACTGGCAGGGCTATCACAGCAAGCATTCCTTTGCAGGCGGCGCCGTCAGAGGGGAGTATGCGGCAGCAGGATTTATTTTCGAAAAGGATGAAACAAGAAAAAAAGACGGCAGCGGAAAAATTTATCCCGAATACTGCCGGGAGATGATGGGAGTCCTGGCATATAAAAGCTGCTTTGTTTTCGGCCGCACAGGCGTGTGTATGGGAGCCGGAATCACGGACCTGAAGCCGGAATACGGCCGGAATATCCGCACCACAGTAAACGTGGCCGAGAGATTGACGGATACCCTTATTTTCACATCCGCGGGTGATAAAGAACAGATTGCCCCGGGTGAGGAGCGAATATGGCCGCAGGATAAACCGGTTTACATAACACAGAATGGTATCCTCTATGGCCTTCTGCCCCAGGAAGGGAGCGGCAGCCGTTTCCTTATGCGGACGGCGGAAAGAATGACAAAATGGGAGGAACTCAATGCCTGTAACCGGAAAGTGGGAAATGAGAGCTGTCCCGTATTAGAACTGGCCATCGATCACGGTATCACGCCGTCAGGGGAACGTTACTGCTATTTCTTCGATACAGGAAGCGAAGAACCATCAGCCATTATTGGAAATCCCCCTTTCCATATCCTGGAAAACAGTGAAAACGCGCAGGCGGCAGAAAGCGCGGACGGGAAAGTCATACAGGCGGTCTGCTACGGCAAAGGGGAACTCCTTCTGTCAGGCAGTGTCTATGAAATCAGACTTGCAGAGCCTGCGGTTCTGATATTGGAGGAGAAGGCAGGGGAGCTGTATCTTACCATATCGGATCCGCTTCAGCTGCCTGAAAGAAAATGCACGCTGGAATACCGCAGGAAAGAGGATGCGTGGAAAAAAGCGGTGGTTTCCTTCCCTGAAAATCCTGAACGGGGAAAACAGGCCGTCATCCGTCTGGAAAAATAAAATAGCATGAAAAAACAGGGTATTACCAAAGCCGTATTGGCAGAGGGAATACCCTGTTTTTATGGTGAATGGCTAAGAAGGAAGCTTTTCGTTTGCTTTCCGGTACTGGGAAGGCGTCATGCCGTATTTCTGCTTGAAGAGCCTTGTAAAATAAGCCTGTGTAAAGTATCCCAGGGAACAGGCAATTTCGTTTATACTCTTATCCGGCATTTCCAGAAACAGAGCAGCAGCTTTTTCCAGCTTGGTATCAATGACAAAGGTGGAAAAATTGTCTCCCGTAATCGCTTTGAACAGCCGGCTTAAATGACTGCGGCTTACATGGAAGGTTTCTGCTACTGCAGCCAGGGATACCTCACCGCTGCAGTGTGTGAGGATATATTCCTTAATATGCTCAATCAGCTGCCGATCCTCATCATTGATGTTGCGGATATAGGTTTCATGATACAGGGCGAGAATATAGCGGATGCAATCCATGGTTTCCCGGAAACTGCCGGACTGGCGGAAACGCTGTTCCGTATCCGCTTTTATTTCCGGATCATCAAAGATACCGATGTTTTTTCCAATCTGAAAGGCCATGCTGTACAAGTGGATGGAAAAAACGTTTACGGACTGATAGGAGTACCCATTTTCCAGGATACAGGTCTCATAAGCAGCCAGCTTTTCATTCAGCACGTCAAACTGATCGGCATTAATCTGCGCCTCAAGCTCCGCATAATCCCTGGAGGTTACGAGAAATTCATTGCTTTCATAGCTCTGTATAAGCTCCGGCGTAAACAGGTTTCCATACTCATGCAGGAAGGAATAGCGCAGGTACCCCTCTGTTTTTGTATTCAGCTCCACGATGCGGTCCAGCTTATCCGTCAGGGAAGACAGGGCCAGGTTAATGCCTATTGGCAGCTCTCTGGCGGAAGAGGCAATGAACCGATTTGCCGCTTCCCGCAGCTCCTGATACCCCTCCGGAGCCAGATTGATGATAAATGCCAGCCGGTTGTCCTGCGCGGCTGATAAAAAGGGAGCGTCCTTCAGAATCCTTTTTACTGCCTGATCCAGGAGCAGGGTACTCAGCACTTCCTTTTGTTCCAGCGGCAGAAGCGAAAATGCGCCGGGATTAAGCGCCAGCAGCAGGACGCAGTAACAGGGCTTCTGAAAGGTAATGCCGGAAAGGAAGAGCCGTTCCCTCAGCTCCGGTTCCTCCAGGATATGGCTGTGCAGCAGATCCATAGTCAGCTTATAGGAAATGACGCTTCTGTTCCGCTCCAGGATATCCTGCATGTCGCCCACCCGGTTCTGAAGGAAGGTTACCATGGAATCAATGGCGGACAGCTCATCCTCCACATTGGGGGCTTTCCCGCTGGCAGGTATAAGCTTGGCATGCAGCTTGCGTATGGGACGGTAAACATTGCTGGTTACCAGTTGGGAAAGCAGCAGGACCGCCGCAAGCAGGGCAAAGACGACAAAAGCGATCGTCCGAAACAGCGCTGCGGATTCCTTGTCCAGGGTTTCAGCCGTGACGATGGAAACATATTTCCAGCCTGACGTATCGGAGGTAGTCCAGGTAAGATAATAAGGGCGGCTGTTTATGGTACATTCCTGGCAGGCATTGGAAGCGCCGGAAGTAAGGGCGGTAGAAACAAGTCCGGAAATATCTTTTCCGGTAATGCCGGTCAGACTCAAATTATCAAGGATCACTTCATTCTGTTCATTAAGTATCAGAAGGCTGTCATAAAACTGGTAAAAATTCTTAATTCCGGCCAGATAGGAATTTTGGTCCAGCGTCAGGACAATATAGCTTTGGACCGTATCCGTGCTTTGACGGTTAACTGGATAAAACAGGGATATGGCCGGCCTTACTGTATCGGAATAGTCCTCCGCCGTGGAGAAATATCCGATTTTCTTTGAAGAAGCAATCCGGGCAAACTCTTCATAAGGAACATATTGCCTCAATTTATTCTTGTCTTCCTCCGGATCCAGGCACAGCCCGTAGGTGCTGTCAATGACAGTGCTCTCCCCATTGCAGACTGTAATGGAAGACAGGCAGGTATTATCGGAAACCACCTCCATTACATACTGGAAAATCTTATGATAGTCATAAATGGTCTGATCCTTCTTAATAAAAAAGTATCTGACGGGATTGGAGGTGCCGGTGAAGCTGTTCACAAGAATATTCATCATCTGCTCATAGATATAATTGTCACTGTATATCCGCACCTGTTCCAGTCTGTGGGTAACGGATTCCTTCATCTGATCATCAATTTTATTCCCCATAATGCGCCAGGCCGTGGAAGCCGTTAACAGAATGGCAAGGATACTCACCATGGAAAAAGGGATCAGGATGCGGTAGTAAAAGCTATGACGGGAAATATAAGAACGAATACGGTTTACCATAATTTAATCTCCGCCTTTATGTATTAAGAATTTGAATAACTATTGTATCTGTTCAGTTCCTGCACACACTGACTTTTATACATATTTTATATTTCATAGCCTGTAAAGTCAAATTTTTATGGTTAATAAGCACAATTTTTACAGGTGAAGCAAATTATTTTCACAGACAATTCACTTTTTTAATGCCTCAGGCACATTCTTAACCGTTGTAAAAACGGGGCCTGACGTAGGATAATAAGGCCAGATAAGCAAGCGCCCAAAGCGCAGAAAGGAGCAAAATGAAAAAGAAATACAGCACATGGAAGCAGTATAAAAAATGTAAATATCTGTTTTTAATGTTCATACCTGTTATACTTTATTTTGTTATTTTTTGCTATGTGCCAATGTACGGCGTAATTATTTCCTTTCAGGACTATTACCCCCGACTGGGAATTACAGGCAGTGAATGGGTAGGGTTTAAGCATTTCGAAAAGCTGTTTACCGGAAGATATTTTTTCCCTGTACTGCGCAATACATTGATTATCAGCATCGGAAAGCTGTTATTTGGATTCCCGGCCCCAATTATCCTCTGCCTTCTGTTAAATGAAGTAAGGAGCCTGAAATTCAAAAAAGTGGTTCAGACCATTTCCTATCTGCCCCACTTTATTTCCTGGGTCGTACTGGCAAGTATTGTCCAGACCATACTTTCTCCCTCGTCAGGCGTGGTAAATTACATTATCCAGCTGCTGGGAGGAGAACCCATATTTTTTATGGGAAGCTCCGACTGGTTCCGGAAGGTAATTGTGGGTTCCAGTATATGGAGGGATACCGGCTGGCAGACGGTTGTTTTTATGGCGGCAATCCTGAGCATTGATCCCCAGCTGTATGAGGCGGCGGATCTTGACGGCGCGGGGAGGTTCCAGAAGATGATTTATGTGACCCTGCCCTGCATTGCGCCTACTATCATTATTATGTTTATCATGGCTACCGGAAATGTCATTCAGGATGACTTTGATCAGATTTACAACATGCTCAATGCCAAGGTTATGGATGTAGGTGATGTTATCGGAACCTACACTTACCGCATGGGTATTGAAAAAATGAATTTCAGCTATGCCACGGCGGTGGGCTTGTTTAAAAATGTTGTATCCCTGATTCTGGTAACCTTTACAAACGCATTCTCCCGTAAGCTCAGCGGAAGTTCATTGTGGTAGGAGGCGGAAAATGACGAAAATAATAAATGTAAGAAAAAAAAGACGGAAAAGAAAGCTCAGCAATGTCCTGTTTGATATTTTCCTATATACCTTTTTAATTCTGGTTGCTGCTGTTACCCTGGTTCCCTTTCTGCAGGTGCTTACCATATCAATGAGCCCGCAGTCTGTCGTGGCTAAGAGCGGGCTTCATTTAATACCCACGAAATTTGATTTTTCAGGATATGAAAAGGTGTTCCATTATCCGCTCGTCTGGACTGCCTATCTGAATACAATTATCAGGGCAGCCCTTGGAACCGGTCTGAGCGTCCTTTTGTATATTATCGGCGCATATCCGCTTTCCAAAAAGTACCTGCCCCACAAAAAGGCATGGACACTGTTCGTTATTTTTACCATGTATTTCAGCGGCGGGCTGATTCCCAGCTATCTGCTGATAAATAACTGGCTTCACCTGTCCAATACGATTTTTGCCCTAATCCTGCCCGGGGCCATGAGCGCCTATACGGTTATCATCATGAGGAACTTTTTTGAATCCATTCCTGATTCCCTGGAGGAATCGGCAAAGCTGGACGGCGCCAATGACGTCACGATTCTGTTTCGTATTATGGTGCCCCTGTCCAAGGCCTCAATCGCAACAATTGCATTGTGGTCAATCGTATACCACTGGAACGAGTGGTTCAATTGCATGCTTTATATGAAGGATGAGGACAAATACGTACTGCAGTACGTCCTCAGGAAGATTCTTCTGGACGGTCAGACACAGGATATCAACATGGCAACGAACGTGGTTGTAAATACGGAAACCATGAAGATGGCTACCCTGGTGGTTTCCATTCTGCCCATTATCATGCTGTATCCGTTCTTACAGAAATATTTTGCAAAAGGTGTTATGGTTGGCTCCGTAAAGGGCTGATATCATAAAGAAATGAAGGAGGAAAGGATATGAAGAAAAGAAAAGTGCTTGCCATGCTGCTGACGGTGGTATTGGGAGCAGGAACACTGTTTGGCTGCGGCCAGAATGCAAATGAACAGGCAGCGGCTGAACCGGCTGCGGAATCACAGACGCAGACAACGGAAAGCAAAGCGGAGACACAGGCAGAGCAGGCCAAAGAAGACGAAGAACCTGTAACGATTGAATGGCTCGCCTATAACTGCTATGCCCAGCCGGATCCGGAGTCTGAGCTTGTAAAAAAAGTGGAAGAAGAATTTAATGTCAAGTTTGATTTCTGGTATGTGGATGACCAGAACTGGGATGAGGTCTTAAGCACCAAGCTCTCCGGCGGAGATATGCCTGATATCATGCGTGTGAAAAATACCGCAAATGTATCCAGCTATGTGGTACAGGGGATTCTGGCCCCCATTACGGATGAAATACTGGAAAAAATACCGACATACGTGGAAATAACCCAAAAATATGATCCTGATAATACCGGATTCATAGATTCCTGCTATGAAGGCCAGCAGTATGTTCTGAAAGCCCCTTCCTTGAACGGGGCGAGGCCTACCGTTCTTGTATGGCGCAAAGACTGGCTGGAGAAAGTGGGCATTGAAAAAATCCCCTCCACCATCGAAGAATTTGAGACAGCGATCCGTGCATTTAAGGAACAGGATCCTGACGGAAACGGCAAAAACGATACCTTTGGTTTCTCCAATACCGTAATGAATGCTATTTTCGGCGCATACGGTGCGATCCCCATGAAGGAATTCAGGGGCACAGGCACTCAGAACCTGTTCTATACAATGAAGGACGGGAAAGTGGAATTCGCCTGCGTACAGCCTGAAATGAAGGAAGCGCTTGCCAAGCTGCGGGAATGGTATAAGGAAGGCCTGATTGATCCCGAATTTATAACCGGGGAAAATAAGTCCGGCTACTGGGCAGTTTCCCAGGATTTTGACAACAGTAAGGTGGGCGTAACCGGAATGTCCATGGCAAACCACTGGGAGCCGCCGCTGACGGAAGGCGCAACAGGCGGCGCCTGCTATGTAAGCTTTACAGAAGCCAATCCCGACGCAGTCTGGGAAGAAACCTTCGATATCGGACCCTCTATTAAAGGGCCGGAAGGAAAATCCGGCACACATTGCTGGGGAGCCTATGGAACCTCCGGCTTTGCCTTTACTACCAAATGTATGGAAGATCCCAGAAAGGTTGATGCAATCTGTGCAATTCTTGAAAGAGGGCTATCCGACTTTGATTTCTATGTACTGGGAACCTATGGTGTGGAAGGAGAGCATTTTAAGATTAATGACGATGGTATTTATGTAGGCCTGGAACCCTATACAGGTTCCGGAGAAGGAACAAAAGCGGGCTTGGTGTTTGTCCCTCTGATTAACCCTGAGTTCCAGATGAAGACCAATCCTGTTGACAACAAGTTTGCGGAAAAATACAAGAACACCGGCTACAGCGACGTACTCGTACCGCCTACCGAAGCAGCGGATGAGTATCTGACGGATCTGAAAACCTACACGCTGGACTCCTATATTAAGATCATCACAGGGGAAGAAGACATTGATTTCTTCGATGAGTATGTAGAAGAATTTAATTCTACCGGCGGCCAGCAAATCATAGACGAAATCAACGAAATGATGAATGCGGGAAAATAAAACTTACTGCTGCAGAATATTTTTAAGTAAGAAAGAAACCGCAGTACAGTTATAAAAACTGTTAAAGAAAGAATGCTGCTCATAGCTGAACAGCATTCTTTCTTAATGTATAGCGCCGTGACACGGCCCATATCTTCGCTCAGTATCCAGGCCGGGCATGAACTACTCTTTCTCATTCCTGCCGGAATCCCCTTCCTCCCCGCTGGAAACCTCCGCATCCTTGTCGGAATCCCCTTCCTCCCTGCTGGAAACCTCCGCATCCTTGTCGGAATCCCCTTCATCCCTGCCGGAAACCTCCGCATCCCCGTTAGAATCCTCCTCATCCGGAATCCTCTCCAGATAATTCTTCTCCCCGCAGTTAGGACAATACAATATCTGCCCGCCCTTTCCGCCTACTGAAAAAATCAGCTGCATCAGTGAAGGCTTAAATTCCTGCCCGCAGGCCGGGCACTTACAATGGGAAGTACGCCTGTAGGACAGCCTGCGCACAATCAGGATCAGAATAAACAAAATAATCAGAAACAAAGCGGTAACAGGTATTATCTTTTGCAGGTAATCCATAAAAATCCTCCCTCACAGCCCGGACTATCAGGCCAGATAAGCCTTCAGCAGCTTAAACGTATTCTCCACGCCCTTCTTATGGCTGCGCTCATAGCCATGAGAAGCATAGACACCAGGCCCGATCAGCCCATGACGCACATCATAACCCGCAGTCAGCGCCGCATCCGCATCCGATCCATAATGAGGATATACATCCACCGCGAAATCAGCCTCTGCCATTTTTGCAGCATCGATTAAACCGCTTACCACATCATAATGATAAGGCCCCCTGCTGTCCTTCGCACAGATAGAAACCTGGCACTCATCACACCCAAGGCCATCGCCCACGCAGCCCATATCCACAGAAAGAACCTCAGTCACATCCGCCGGGATAGAAGCGCAGCCGCCGTGACCCACCTCTTCAAACACTGTAATATGCTGATAAATCGTCCGTGCAGGCCTGATACCCTCATCCTTCAGATATTTTGCAAACCCAAGAAGAATTCCCGTACTCAGCTTGTCATCCAGAAAACGGCTCTTAATGAACCCGGATTCCGTCACCACTGTCCTCGGCTCAAAACAAACGAAATCCCCCGGCATGATCCCCAAAGCCAGCACATCCTCCTTGCTGCGGACGATTTCATCCAGAAGCACCTCCATCTCCCCATAGCTTCTCTTAACCTCATTATAATTATCATTCACATGAATTGAAGCATTCTTCAGCTGAAACGTCCCTGTATAAACCTTTCCGCCGCGCGTAATCACCCGGCAGTTTTCAGCCTCCGCATTATTCGCATTCATTCCCCCGACAGGAGTAAGATGCAGCCTTCCCGTTGAAGATACCTCAGCCACCATAGCCCCCAGCGTATCCACATGCGCCTCCAACATAATGGCTCCCGCCGCCGGATCGGCTTTCCCGCAGCCATCTGCTCCGCTACATTCACCGTCCGCGATCTTCACAACCACGCCGCCCTTTACCGTCAGCTCCGGCTCATACCCCAGCCCCCGGTACAAATCCATCAAATATCCAGATACCTCCCGTGTATACCCCGAAGGACTGTCAATCCCCAGCAGCTCCTTCGTCCTCTCCACAATATACTCCGTATATTCCGAATAATCTCTCATATTAAAATGACCTCCATCCATAATTTCTGTTACCAGATTACCACGTTTACCCCTCCAAAACCAGCCCTGGGAGGTAAAAATCTTTGGGATAGCGGGATAAAAGCCGCAGCCCCGTATCAGCCCTCCCCGCCCCCAGGGACGTCCTGCCTTCTTTCCGGGCCGGGCGGGGGTGTTTCCTGCTCCAGCCTCAAAAACGGGATATTTCTAACTGTGCCGGAATGCCAGCATTCCACCGCCCACAGGATAAACGCATCAGTATAGGCGCTGTTCTTCCCGCCGTCTGAAGCTATGGCTGCCAGCCGCTTTTTTCCCGGAGAGGATGGGGGGTGTCCGATCCAGTTTCAAAAACGGGGTATTTCTAACTGTCCCGGGAAACCAGAATTCTGCCAACGCGGCCAGAACTCCTCACGCAGCGACTGGCGTCTGCCGCGTTCGTCAGACAGGCCGCTAGGGACGGCAAAATTCCGGCTTCCCAGGACAGTAAGAAATATCCGCCGTTTTTTCTTATGGTTCGGACAACACCCCATCCCCTCCGGGAAAAAAGCGACTGGCAGCCATAGCCTCAGACGGCGGGAAGAACAGTGCCTACGCTGATGCGTTTATCCTGGAGCGGTGGAATGCTGCCCTTCCGGCGCAGTAAGAAATATCACCGTTTTTGAGACTGGAGCAGGAACACCCCCGCCCGGCCCAGAAAGAAGGCAGGACGATCCCGGAGGAGGGGAGGGCTGATACGGGGCTGCGGCTTTTATCCTGATCTCTAAAGTCCTCTACTTAAAAACAAAGAGAATTTTTCCGGGACTGCATTTTTCAAAATAATAATCATTTAAAGAAAAGTAGTCTTAAAAACTTACATTCACAATGATTCAGTAAAGTATAGGGCGGTTGGCAGACTGCGCGGGAAAAAAGTGATGCGGGGGGCGGGGGGGTTTGGGGCGGGGCAGGCAGGGGGAATTTCCCATACCATTCCGGACCATGGAGATGAGACTTAAAAATTGTGGAAGGCTATCCTGACACAATTTTTCGCCCTAGGCTCATCGCAATGTCCGGTCCGGCTGGTATGGGAAATTCCCCCTGCCTGCCCCGCCCCAAAACACCCCCCAGATCGGAAGAGCACACGTCTGAACTCCA